>JAEEGI010004645.1_pt1 | contig 32047 bp, 29 predicted proteins | sample 8958751 | NCBI WGS metagenome assembly JAEEGI01 (sample SAMN16246545, study PRJNA631951) | gut metagenome | biome: gut microbiome; feature: rumen; material: KS-attached | host: Bos | place: Iran: Karaj | collected 2018-10
CTAGATATGGGCATTTCAGCCACTTTTATCCCCAAGTTGTTGTATCAATCATTTAAGATCGCTGGTATATCTTTATACGAACATAGTAATAAAATGGCAACAAAAAACTCCTAAGGATTAAATCCTTAGGAGTTATGTGCTAAACGGAGAAAGCGGGATTTGAACCCGCGCACCGCGCGAACGGTCTACACCCTTAGCAGGGGCGCCTCTTCAGCCACTTGAGTATTTCTCCATGCCTGAATCCCTCTACCAATATGTGGTTGTGAATTCTTACGTCTGATTTAGTCAAGACGCAAATGTAATTATACAAAGGTGTAAAGCCTTTGTCAATTAGTTTATAGCATTTTGTTTGCAGTCATCATTTATTATAGAGGTCATTGCCTTCTGAATCTATGACTACAATCGCAGGAAAGTCCTTGACCTGAAGCTTTCTTATAGCTTCTGTGCCAAGATCATCGTAGGCTATAACTTCTGATTCTGTAATAGCTTTAGATAATAATGCTCCAGCTCCGCCAATTGCAGCAAAGTACACCGATCCATTTCTGACAATAGCTTCTTTTACTTCTTTAGATCTTTTACCCTTGCCAATCATTCCGCCAAGTCCAAGGTCTAAGAGCTGAGGTGTGTATTTATCCATTCTGCTGGCAGTTGTAGGACCTGCTGATCCGATAGGTCTTCCCTCTCTTGCAGGAGATGGTCCCATATAATATATGATATTATCCTTGAGTTCTATAGGAAGTTCTCCACCGTCCGCCAGTATTTCCGCCATTCTCTTGTGAGCAGCATCCCTGGCAGTGTAGATAGTTCCCGTGATATATACCATATCGCCTATCTTAAGTTCTTTTACCACTGCTTTATCTAAAGGTGCCTGAATATTCTTTTCCATATAATGAAAGCACTCCGTCTGGTTATTATATCTCTCTGGTCACGTGACGATTTACGTGACAGCAGATGTTAACTGCAACAGGAAGACCTGCTATATGAGTAGCGTAGGTGTTGATGTTGACAGCAAGAGCTGTGATCCTGCCTCCAAGTCCGGCTGGGCCGATGCCTGTAGCATTGATCATATCAAGAACTTCTTTTTCCATCTCTCTGACGTATTCAATATCAGAATGCTCACCAACAGGTCGTGTAAGAGCCTCTTTGGCCATCTCTGCACATTTCTCGAAGGTTCCACCGATACCAACGCCTACTACCATAGGAGGGCAAGCGTTAGGACCTGCATCCTTTACAGCCTGAACAATAGAATTCTTGACGCCTTCTTCTCCATCTGCAGGCTTGAGCATGAATACGCGACTCATGTTCTCGCTGCCAAAGCCTTTTGGTGCACAAGTAATAGTTACACCATCTCCGGGAACGATATCATAATGAACTACTGCCGGAGTGTTATCTCCTGTATTCTTCCTGATAAGAGGATCGCCAACTACCGACTTTCTAAGATATCCGTCTGTGTAGCCCTGTCTGACACCTTCATTAATGGCATCAGTAAGGTTTCCTCCTGTAAAATGAACTTCCTGTCCTACCTTTACAAAGAAAACTGCCATTCCTGTATCCTGACAGATAGGAATCTGGTCCTCTTTGGCTATTACAAGGTTCTTTTGAAGCTGGGAAAAAATCTGCTTACCAAGCTGAGACTCTTCCGCGTTCTGCGCATTGTTAAGCGCTGTCTGCATATCTTTTGACAGTTCATAGTTCGCATCAATACACATCTGGCGAACTACTCGTGTGACTTCTGAAACATCAATGTCACGCATGGACTATCCTCACTCTCCAACAATTGTATTCTTGATTGCTACAAGCTCCTCAGCAGAAGGCTGAGTTGGCTTCCAAAGAATGTGCTGACCATCATTGCTATATCTTGGGATGATATGAAGATGGAAATGCATAACTGTCTGTCCTGCAGCAGAGCCATTGTTCTGCACAAGGTTAAGGCCATCACAGCCAAGCTTCTCCTTCATATTAGAAGCAACTTCTTTAGCAACCTTGGCAGCGCCTGCGAGAGTCTCCTCTGGAATATCAAAAAGATCTGCATAGTGTGCCTTAGGAAGTACAAGAGCATGTCCCTTTGTAGCTGGGCCATTATCAAGAATTACTCTGAAATCAGAATTCTCATAAATAGTATTAGAAGGTATCTCCCCATTTGCTATCTTGCAAAAAATGCAATCACTCATCACGCTATTCCCTCCATGTCTTTTCTATTATTAAATAAAATAATATTGATTATTCCAAAAACGAATCCTGCAATGAAGCCTCCCAAATGAGCTATTGTATTGGCTCCTTGCTGGAAAAAGCACGAATCTATAACGAACAATAAAAGAAAGATCAGCCTTATCAGCATTGACTTGTCCTGTACGAGAGTCTTGCGATTGATGATCAGCCAAACCACCAGAAATCCCACAATGCCCATTACAGCGCCACTTGCTCCCAGTGATATCCAGTCGAGACCATTTTTTTCCTCGTAAGCCATAGACAGGAGATTGCCGAAAATACCGGCTGCAAAGTACATGACCACGTATGCCACATGTCCAAGGTAGTGTTCAATGATCGCTCCTACCAAAAGTAACATCATCATATTATTAAAGAGATGATTTATATCCTGATGTAAAAACATGGCAGTTATAAGCCTGTGATATTCTCCATTCTGCAAAACAGCAGGAGTATACATCATCCCAAAGGAATATAAATATGGGACAAAGATGCTACTTATCACAAATACTACCACGTTTATTGCCACCAGCGCCATAGTAACATATGACGCCTTATATATTTTTTTCTGCTTTTCTATAAAATCTTCGCTTCTAAATCCTGAATTATCTGGCATTTATATCCATTAAGCTCATTTAAGCCATCAGATCAAAGAGCTGATCCATGCTCCTCAAAAGCTTAAAGTCTCCCTTCATCTTGATGCTGCCAGCCATGAATGCCCTCTGGAAAGTCATTCTGCCTTCAAGCACATCCTCCAGGACATGCTGATCGGTGGATATAACAACATCACATTCCTCTTCATCTCCAAAGCGACAATTGCATTTGCTATTGTCTACATCGATAATGATAGGCTTGGTCTTGGGACTGTCCTGAATGACAATCTTGTACTTAGCCCTGATTCCTGCAACTGGAGTGAATTTCTTGTTAAGTAGTTTAACATATTCGTCAACATTTCCAACAGCCGTATCGTCCTGTCCCATTTTATCTCTGAATATGCTGGCAAGCTCCTGAAGATCCTCTTTTTGTGTACGAACATAGTTGTCGTCTGAAGCGTACTCAGAGAGCTGCTCTGACTCCTGCGGAGTTAAGTCTATTCCCTTAGCAACTGCAACCTTATTTATTACAGCCTGATTGCTTGCAGGGAATACTGGCATTTTCTGATTAATTGTACGGTATATATTCTCAGTCTTTTTCTCAATTATCTTACTGTATTCTGAGCTATTCTCAAGCTTGGTAGTATCAGCAATATAGCCACACATTCCATCACAAGGAAGTCCGCCCAGCATTTCCCATGCAGCAGCAAGACTCATCATGCCTTCACGCTCTCCATGAGTTGTAGACATGACAACAGGCGCCATATAAATCTCTTTGATATGGTCCTTGTCTCCATATAACCAGCAAGCATCAAGAAACTGCATAAGATATCCGCCTACTCCATACCACTCAACAGTTGATGCCAGAATAACGCCATCTGCGTCCTTGAGCGTATTGGGAAGCGCTGTTATGCCGTTGCGCTGCTCATATAAATTGTACTGCTGAACTTTTACATTTAATTCCTGTAAGATTGCTGTGATCTGCGAGATAACGTATAGCGTAGGATCATCAATTATTCCTCTGCCACCGTAATAGATATTAATCTTCATGGACACCCCTCCAACTAGTTAAGGGTATTATACCATAAATCTACGTTATAAAGTACATGGCAAGCGGCTGTAGCAGTTTTTTCATCTACAATCAAAGCATATTTTGCCGATTCTGATCTCATCGCCCTCATCAATACTACATTCTTCCTGAGGATTGAGCCTAAGTCCGTTCCTGTACGTACCGTTCGTCGATCCGAGGTCAACAACAGCTGGTCTTCCCTCTCTATCTCTTATGAATCTGCAGTGCATTCTTGAAATGCTCACATCATTTATAACTTTATCCACGCAGCCCTCCATTTTACCTACGGTTAATGGGAGCTTATCCAAAGGAATCCTGATTGTTTTATCCGAGTTTCTACTATATAAAATAATATCTTTATCGGCATCATCTTCATCAGTGAGAACTATCGTTTCACCACAGGTTACTGAAGGCTTTTTTACAGATGAATTGGCTGCTGTGATCTTTACCTGTTTCCTGTAACCAACCTCGTTCATGTAGGCATCATCACTCATAACGTCATTATCATAGGATGTCTCCATTTCATATCCATAATAATCATCTTCATCGTCTTCCGTTTTCTCTACTTTTTTGGTTCTAAGGCGTGAGACTCCGTTTTCAGTGATATCCTTGATTCCCATCAAAAGAGCTATGAGACCCGTTATCATAGAAAGAACTATCACAATAATTGACAGAATATCTTCCTCTTTGGAAAGAATATAATTCATTCTGATATACATCATGGCTCCTAAAAGTCCCATGAACAGCACTCCGAAAAGAATCTGAATCCTTCCATCAAGCTTGTTTTTCTTGGATTTAGCTTCTTCCTTTTGGATGTCATTGTTTGCATCTCCAATATCTTCAGGTAAAAAATCCTCCCTAAAATCCTCAAGCTCCTGAGTATTTGCCTGCATTCTATATGTTTCCTGCTCGTCCTGACCTACACTTTCTTCATTCAGAACCTGTTCGATAACATCCATCACCAGCGCACTTTCTATCTGCATTTTCTCAGAACAGGAGTAAATCATTTCAACTGCTGCCTCATCCTCATGATCCACAAGTTCAAATAGCTCATCCACAAAGCTTTTGAAATCAGCCTGTTCAGTCTTAAATGGGCAGTACATAAACCGGTACTCAGACGTAGCCAGATCCACAAACACGCTCCTGCCATCAAGAACAACATTTTCCATTCCCAAGAGGTAATCTGAAAGAATCTCTAGCGAATTTCTAAGAGCTGATAACAATGCTCTTAATTCGGATGCACTCATACCCTTTACAGCAAATCGATCCTTTAAACTCTGCATTGAATTTATCTCATAGTACAGATACGCTTCTCCATTAATTGTTCGAAGATTGCAAGGCAAAAAGCCAGTAAGATTTCCTCTCTCCAGCATCCTTGTCTGGTAGCTGACACCTTTTCGAAGTTCGGGTTCCTCATTTTTGACAATCAAATAATTATGCTTAAGTTCTCTATAATACTTATATTCCATCTTATTTACTCCTTAGTTCCGATATCTCTGATACGTTTAACTGTTCTGATATGCCCTGAATAATCTCGTTTCTTGGCATATTGTCTGCTCTTAAGCTTCCAACTCCCCTTTGGTTTCAAAAAATATCCCCCCATCGCCGAGTGCCTTGTATGGGTCTGTCCTGTTACCTCAATCTCTTTTCCTGATGTGGCACAGCCAAAATCAGGATAGCTGTTTCCATAGTACTTTTTACCCGCCACCAGCTTCGCCTTATTAGAAACAACCGCTTCTGGCGACAGTTCTTTTTCCATTGAAGCTCTGAATGCGAGAATGTAACTATCCTGAGCAAGAACGCACCTTGCGTATACATATTTTGTGCAGTATATGATCAGCGCAAAAACGCATATGACCATAGGCACGATAAAAGAGGCTTCAACCGTCATATAACCTGAAAGTTTGCGCATAACATTGCTACCCCCGTTCCAACCGTTAAAAAAGGTATGAATGCAAGCTTCGTTTTCCGATTGCCTTTCTTAAGTGCCAGTACTCCTATGGAAAAAATGCTGCTTATAAATAAAGAAATAAGAAGTCCTGCTACAGTCTGCTCCAGACCAAGCACAGGGCCAATACATAGGAGCATCAGGCCATCTCCAAGACCAACTTCTCCTCTTGTCACAAGACTTATCAGAACCATCGCTCCTCCTGGTAAAAGAGCTAGCGCAGCCTCCACACCTACAATGCCTCTAACTAAGCCATAAACCATCGAAATAACCGCAAGAATTACCCCAAGTCCTATCAATAGAAACGGGATTTCTCTTTTTCTTATATCTATAACCGCTGTGATCACCAGCAAAATCATTAAAAGAATCTGTATTATAATCTGCATATTCATCAGCCGCACCCACTACAGGGGCCTCTACCTCCTACTTCTGAAATTGGAATCGTATAAATCTTTCTCTTTAATCCCGGGCAACTAACGCTTGTATGATATCTTTCTCCATAATCAGTTATAAAGACATCGCCTCCAGCCACGCCTTCTGCGCAGTACTCACAGCAATAATATATTTTTCTGTCTCTATTTCTAGCGGTCTCAAGCTGCGAATAGGGAACACTCCTGACTTTTGGTTTAAGATACTTGCAGCCCACATCTCTGTGATAAACTTCGCCGTATTCTGTAACAAAAACCATTTCCTCCTGGATTTCCTCGCAGTCTCCAGCCCCCGAAATGTCGTAGCCAGTCCAGGCATGACCATAGTATCTGGATTCCATCATGAAATCTTTAAATCCAATAAGTGGAATAATGGGATGAACTCTGTAATCTACGACGATATCTACTATGTCCCCACTAGTCATGATCCTGGATGAAAGCATATTTACTCCGCCCACGCCATCCATTACAGCGTTATGGGCTAGTCTTTCCTCCAGTTCACTCTTTACCTGATATATTGCATATCCACTAAGAGCTCCTGTTTCAAGAATCCCTCCTCCTGTACCGATCAGATCTTCTCCCTCTCGTATGTCATAGGCTTTGATAGTAACTTCATTTCCAACCTGATGAAGCACTGCCTCCATCTCGGATTGAACCCTGATTATTTCTATAGCTCCGATTATGTTCACAAAGAAAAAGATAAACAGCGGAAGTGCAATAGACGCCTCAAGTGTCATGGATGCAGATAAAGGCACTTCTTTTAATAATCTGATTGTCTGGAGAAAATGTCTTTTTATTATTTTTAGTTTTATAGAAGTGCCCTTATTTCCACCCATAACTTCCCTTCGGCAGCTTTCAGTTTTCATATCCATATATCCTCTCTATCTTGGCTTCATAGCCGTACCTTGTGCCTATTTCCAGCTCAGCTCTTATAATGTCGACACAGAAATCCATCATAAAAGAGCTGCTGCCCTCAGCTTTCCTTACATCCATCTCGATAACATCAGCCATTCTGCATAGTTTTTCATCTGTGCCCGTCAAAAACAATTTGATTCTGAGCTAATCCTGGTAATAAAGCCCCTCGCCGCAATCGCCGCTATCCATGTGGTCTCTAAAAGAGAGCATATTCAAAAGGCTCAATTTCCATGTAGAATCAGATTTAAAAAGCGGAACCCTTCCTCCTGAAAAGAGGATGTGAAGATCAGATATGGACTCAGCAAAGGTCCATGCAAAAAGAATTGAATATTTGATCGGTTCTTTTAATTCAGGAATAAAAAGAAGTATCGACAGCGCACTTGCTAACAGATCTGCCTCATCGACCTTGTCCTGGCATCCAAACAGATATATCATGTTGGAGGCCTGCCTCCAAAACAACAGCGTCCGCGCCATCTTCTCAAGATTTGCATAATCACTTTCCTCTCCAAAGGCTAGATATTCGAGCTGATATTTCAAAAGAGCTTTCTCAAGCTCCGCTCCGTACCTGCTGCATTTCTCATAATAATACTGGTCAAGAATGAGACTCTGCCCTTTTGAAGCGCCCGATTCATCAAGGCCTGTTCCTCTGCACAGTTTCCTGTGAGATGCATAATCAGACAGATTGACCACCGCTTCAGAAATCTTAGACTTATCCCTGATAGCCAGATTCAGAGCACCTATCCCCCTTTGAGAATTGACAGCATCCGCTGGATTACCTATCGAAATTACTTCCTTTTCTCCATTTTCATTCTCTATCACAGGAAGCTCATAGGAATCTATTATTTCCTGATTCTCTCTGGCAAGCTCATCCACATCAGTAGAATCCAGTTCTCCAGCCTGCAGACTTCCTACATTTTCAAGAACACTGCTCATGAGATTTCCAACAGGCTCTCCTTCCATGTAAGCAATTATCTGCCTTGCCAGAACTGCCATCTCATTATCTGTAGCTACTGAATAGCCCGTGATTCTGGCATCCTTACAGTACATGGCCGTCATAGTCTGCGCATTTAAAAGGCCACCAGCTTTACTCCTGTCAAAGTTCTTTTGCGCATAGTTTCTAAGATGCTCCTGAACGTTAGTTATCGCATGAGTGCCGGTTCCATAGGAAGCATCAACCATAAGCAGCCCATACTGCTCATATAATTCCCTGCTATACTCCGAGAGCACTGAATTCATGGATATGTCCATTACACATTCCGTCTTCATCCTGACAGCTCCTATCCTGGCTCCCTGAAAGAGAGCCAGAACAAGTGACAGTATTATCATGATAGATAATGACAAAAAGACTGTTATATATCCCTTAGTTTGTGATCTCACGAGTCTCTTCCCTGATTGTCTTAAAGACATCCTCTACGATTCCTGAAATCTGCTTCTTGAATACGATTACCAGTCCGATCAGAACGACGATGATCAAAATGACCTCAACCGTGCCCATTCCTGCCTCGTCATTCCAGAAGGTCTTGATTCCTCCTGCAATCTTATTTCCAATATTTTTTACTCCGTTTTGTAATTTTTTCATTTATATTTACCTCTTCTACCAAACAATTGTCTTTTATTTATGGACTAAAACGTCATATATGCAGGTATCATGATGATTATCATCACGATAAGCAGCATAAGTATCATTGGCAAAAGAAGCTTAGTCCCCGCTTCTTCGCCAGCTTTTCTGGCTCTGTCGAGCCTGTCTTCCTGAGCTTTTCTCGCTTCCTCATTCAAAAGACGAAGTAGCTCACTATTACCCTTTCTAAGATTCTGGGACAGCAAAGTACTAAGTCTCGTATACTGCTGCCCTCCACATCTATAGCCAAACTCCTCGTAGGCATCACTCTCTGATTTACCTGCTGCCAGCTCTCTGGTTGTTCTAAGCATTTCCTCATAGGCAAATCTCTTTTCCTGCCCAGCCTTTAGCTTGGCTACATAGTTCTCAGAAAGCTTTCCAAAGATATTCCTCATGGTCATTCCAGCTCCCAGATATAAAACCATCTGCGAAACAAGCCCCGGATAATCACTTAAAAGCTCCTCATTTCTCTTCTCAATCTGGTCAGCCAGCTCTTTATCCTTGAGCACAAAAGTTGCAGCTCCGCTAATTACCATGATGAGCAACAGGATAAGGCTGTTATCTTCTTCTTTTTCTCTCCAGATAATTGTCTCTTCCTTGTACTCCGAAGGAAGTTTGATCTGATCCTGATATCTGGTTTGGTTGTTACTTAAATCAATCAGCTCTTTAATCTCCTTTTGAATCAGCTCTGCTGCCGACAACTGCCTCGGGATCACGTCGGCATACAGAATCTGTTCCCATCTGCTCTCGTTGTACTTGTAGGTAGCTGTAAGGGTAATAACAATTCCTTCCTCAGAAACAAAGTCCCAGTCTATCTCTCCGTCATACTTGCAGACATCAACATTGTCTATCTTCCAGGAAACTTCAAAGGGATATCCATCTATCTTCTGCACCAGGTTCAAGTTTTCTGTGACCTTCTCAAAAGACTCGTTTTCTCCAAGAACAACCTGTTCCATTTCAAGACTGGCCTGCTCAAAAAGTTCGTCCGCTTCTGCCTTCGTATAAAGCTTTTCATCAATTGTCACATTGAATTGTCCAAGCTCGTTGCCTTCTTCATCCTCAGCAATAAGGTTAAGCGCCAGTGCTCCGTCTCCTGGCTGCTTTCTATCTATCAACACGTCATCGTGAATCTCTCCTCCATAAATGGTCTGAAGATGTAAAAGAAGTGCCAAAAAGCTGCCACACAATGACAACAGGATGACTATGCTTATTTTCTGCGCGTAGTAATTCGCCTCCAGCTTATCTGCGTTTGATTCACGATTCAGTGTGGACAGATTCGCCCTTATCTTTTGCGAGCTGACAATCTTTTTCCTATCCTTCAAAAGCCCATACAGATAAAGAGCTATTCTATAAAGAAGCCTTGCTATCCCTGTCTCATTGATATCCGGAAAAAGCTCTGTATCTTTGGATAGTATGCCTAGCGCCACTACAGCGACAGGAATTATCAAACAAATGCAAATTATCATCACTTCTCCCCTTAAATCCTAATGTTCACGATTTTCTCTGAGAGCACGTAGGATATACAGTAGATCACCATGCAGACAGTCATTAGGATAATTCCAAAGAAATTGTGATATAGCGCATCAAAGAATCCCGGACTGGTAATACTTATGTAAAAAATAATGAAGAAAGGTACCATGTTCATAATCTTAGCCTCCAGTCTCTTTGCACTTATCAGCACATCAATTTCTTTTTCTACCTCCAGCTTTCCTGAGATAACGCATATAGTTCTGTCGATGATCTCTGTCATATTTCCTCCGCTTCTCTTGGCCACAGCAAAAACAAGCGCAAAATCCTGAATATCAGAATTTCCTGTTTCTTTCCCCATTCCGAAAATAAGCTTTTCAAGAGGCACACTGTTTTTAAGCCCCTTGCTTATCCTTGATAGATAAAAAGATATATCGCTATTTTTTCCATACAAAAGATCCATGTCTCTTCTTGCTTCAAGGAAGGAATTCTCTATTGAAAATCCCGCCTTTAAGCTGGTAAGGACAGAGAATATGGCGTCCTTAAACTGGATTCCAATCTGTCTGCACTTCCTGATACTCTCATTTTTCCTTTGCAAAAGAGTCCACGGAATCGCAATTGGAGATATCATAAGAACTGCCAGCCACGAATCAAAAAATAGTCGCCCAAACATTACAGCTATCCCCACTCCTTGTAACAGAAAAACCAGATCACTTTTCTTCGGCCGGTAATGTAAGACCTGCTGCCACAAGCTTTTCAATGTTCTTAAGTTCACCAGTTTTCCTCCATTCTCCCTTTATCCTCTCCCCTGACTCCTCCGTATTTTCCACAAACCTGAATAGCGGATTCAGCTTAATCTTTCCATTTGAATCAAGCTCTTTTTCCACCTCGCAGATTTCCAGAACCTTTCTGGACCTGTCGCGCAGCCTTCCCAGATGAACAATAATGTCTATTCCTGCTGCTATCTGCCCCCTCACCGCCGCAAGCGGAAGCTCTCCCATTCCCATAAGGCTCATGGTTTCAAGTCTGTAGAGCATATCGTAGGCACTATTGGCATGACCTGTGCTCATTGACATGTGTCCGGTATTCATAGCCTGCAACATATCTACACACTCTCCTCCACGTACCTCTCCAACGATCACCCAGTCTGGGCGCATTCGCAGCGATGATTTGATGAGGTCTCTGATGGTAATAGGCGCGCAGCCTTCGACGTTTGCATTCCTCGCTTCCAAACGAACAAGGTTGGGCACGCCTATTATCTGAAGCTCCGCAGAGTCTTCAATTGTCAAAACTCTCAAATCCTTGGGAATAAAATCTGACAAAGCATTTAGAAAGGTAGTCTTACCTGAACCGGTACCACCAGAAATAAAGATGTTATAGCCTGCCTTAACCAGAATCCTGAGATAGTCACATAGATAGCTCGATATAGAATCAAGCAAAAGAAGTTTTTCGATGTCTATTGGCTTTTCCGGAAATCGCCTGATCGTGATGATGGGGCCATTGAGTGCCACCGGATCCAACACAATGTTTACACGGCTGCCATTTGATAGCCTTGCATCTACAATCGGCTGTGACTGGTTGACCACTCGGTTACAGGAAGCAACAATCTGCTGAACTACATCCTCAAGCTTTTCTCTGGATTCGAACCTTCCGTTGAATCTGGACAGGCAACCATTTCTCTCAACGAAAATATTGTCCGTACCATTTACCATGATTTCCGTAACCCCAGGATCGTCCACCAACTGCTGCAGAATATCCAGCTTCCTTATGGAGTTAAATATCTGCATCCGAAGCCTTTTCCTGTCTTCGACTGAAATAACCGCATGCCGGAGACTATCTGACAACCTTTGATCCACCAACTCATACATTTCTTCATCAGTGATGTCCTTGGAATAATCAATGGAACTGATTATCTGCTGCCTTATATTTCTCTTTAAGCCTTCAATTCTCTGTTCCACCTATTATTCCCTCGCTCTCAAGCAGCCTCAAGACATAATCGTCATAACTCTTTTTTTCCCTTAAGTCTGGCACCTGGCACTTCACAAGCTTCTCTCTTACCTCTTCAAGTTCACCTTGCATCAGCACTTCCTCGAACAGCTTAAGCTTATATTGATCCGATGCATAAGACCTTGTTATGGTAATAAGCCTGTAACACAGCGCCGCTATATCAAAGAATTCTCCCGGATATTCAGTCATGTCCACCACGATATAATCATATCCACATTCATTGATAAGAAGACTATATAGATTCTTAAGCTTCTGACAGCTTATATCTTTGATCTGCATTGCAGTTCTGGCTGGCATAACATAATCAACGCCATTTCTGGATTTCTTTATCTTCTCCAGATGAAGACCAAACCTCTCTGCCTCAAGCTCTGCGTAATATATCAGATCTGTAATATCTTCGTCACTGCTAATCCCCAGCATCTGAGGCAGTGTAGAGAAACTCTCAAAGCTAATAAAAATAACCTTGGCATCCCTTGCAAGCTTCTCCGCAATATTAACTGCCAGAGTTGTCTGACCACATTTCGAAAGAGGTGAATAAAGACCGATCACGCTTCCTTTTCCAGGAGCAGCAGAAAGACTAAGCCCTGTAAATTCCTCTGCTTCCTCAGTGCAAAAACCCACGATATCATTTACAATTACAGAAGCTGGCTGGTACTTACTTATGTATTTCTTATTAAGATCAGAACTACATTCTCCGTCTTCGCACACAAGACTGCTACTGCCAAAGCCCTCATCCAGCACCAGTACATTTCTCACATTCTCAGATAGCCTCAGATCATCGATTCCTTCAAGCGCGCTCTCAGCAATCATCAAAAGAGCTACCTTAGTTTTCTTAATGAACTGTTCCATCAGATCGAAATCCGTAAAAGAAAAAATGTCAAAGCCAAGTCCCAGATTTCCTCTAAGATACTCATCAAGTCTTCTTAAATAAATCTCATCTTCGTCGCAAATAGCCAGTTTTAATCTGTTCATACAATTCCTCCTAAGACCAAAGTAGTACTTACAAGGACTGGAACAGCAAAATGCAAGGTTTTCTTTTCTCTCTTAAAAACAACGATTACTAATGAAATAGCTCCTGCAATGAGGAAAGAATATAAGATACAGGATTGTAATTCCTGAAATGATAAAAAAGATGCTGTAGATAATAGTAATTTAACATCGCCGGCCGCGATACCTCTAAGGAAGTATACCGGCATGAGTACCAGGAAAGTAGCTAAAGTTGCCACAAGCGCCTCTATGAACCTCCCGGTTCCTTGGCTCAAGGCAATTATCAGGCCCGTCAGTAGTCCAGGTACTACCCAAACATTATAAATTTTGTCTTTGGTAAGATCAGTAAATACCGCTCCTGTCAAAAACAAAAGCAAAACCGCTCTTATCTCTATCCACTCCTTTCAAAGTTTTGTGTCGAGCTCGCGATTAAAGAATTTAGCACCACAAAAAATATTTGTAAACCCCCTCTTATTTTCCCTCGCGTGCCAATATTAATTTTTTGTTCGAATGGAGTCGAACACTTTATAAACTCCTCTAAACATAGAAAAAGAGCGGCTTCAAACTTATTCTTTGTAGAAATAGTCTTCGCTCGCTCTTTTAGATTTCGTATTATTCTATTTTCTTTATTATGAATCTCAGAAGCAAAATTAATAGTTTAAAGATTTTCTTAAGCCATGAATCCACGGTTCATGGAAGCTGCCGTCACATCCTCATTGAGACTGTGTTTTCCATAGGTCAGGCCAGCGTAAACTGTCTGTATGTTTCCCATGGTCGGAGCACTTTTATCCTCTGACTCAATCTCTTTATAAGCTGCATGGAGGGATTTGAAGTTCTGCTTAACTTTGCCAACTCTTTTTACGCTACCCTGTACACCTGCTGCCGTGAGCTCTGTCTTGGAAAAGATGTAGAGCTTATGGAGCATTCTGCCCAGCTCCATCTTAAGATTGACTGAGCGGATGAGCTCATCAATTACATTCTGAGCATACAAAAGGTTCCTGTCAGCGATATCTCTTTGCCCATTGGTCATAGCAGCTTCTGCATCGCTTATATAATCGATGACCATCTCATATAGAATCGTGATCATCTGAGTTTTATTGGCCTGAGTGATCTTAAGGGTATATTCCTGTTTCTTTTCCTGTGTCATGGCATATCCTCGCTAATTAAACTAATTATCACTGCAAAAGCTGTAAAACCTGTGAAGGTCTTTCATTAGCCTGAGCCATCATTGATGTTCCAGCCTGAGAGAGAACCTGCTGTGTAGAATAAACTGTCATCTCTTCTGCCATATCTACATCCATGATTCTGGAATAAGCAGCTGTCATGTTCTCAACTGTGATATCAATACTGCTGGATGTATGCTCCAATCTGTTCTGGTAGGATCCGAGTCTGCTTCGGATTGAACTGATATTTGCAAGAGCTCCCTTTACATCCTCGATTGCCTCAAGGGCACCTTCTGGATTAGCCATATCAAGGTTGTAGATTCCAAGAGTTGTAAGGTTAACTCTGGGGATTCTGATATCAAGTGTCTGACCCTCATTAGCTCCAACCTGCATTGTCATAGCACCGCTGGCTGTAAGATCCACAAATACTGTATCGCTAAGTGCTCTGTCAATCTGGATATCGATCTTCTTACCAGTACTGTCGCTAAGTGTCAGTACGTCCTCGTTAATAGATGCGATCATTCCGTTGTTCATATATGAAGATGTTGTTCCATCTGCATTAACTCTTTCGATCTTAATAGCCTTATCACTGCCATTTTCAAAGAAGATTCCCTGCTTATCTACACCGGTTGTTCCTGTAAGGTGCATATAGGAAACATCGATACCAGTGATCTTGTAAACTCCGGCTTCTACAACGTCTGAGTAGTTGATGACTTTTACATTAGCATCAGTCTTGGAGCCTGAGAAGCTGTCGCCGATTGTTGCATAACCCTTAAGATCAAAGGTTCCATCAAGGATACTCTGACCATTAAACTGTGTTGTCTCTGCCATTCTCACAATCTCTTCTTTTAAAAGAGTTACCTCTTCCTGGATTGCCTCTCTGTCTGCATCTGTAAGTGTTCCGTTACTAGCCTGAACAGCTAGCTGGTTCATTCTCTGCAAAATCTCCTGGATCTCTGAAAGGGATCCGTCAGCAACCTGTACAATTGAGATTGCGTCATTGGAGGTATCCCCGGCAACTCCGAGACCTTCGATCTGTGAATTCATTCTTCTGGACATCGCAAGACCTGAAGGATTATCCTTTGCGTTGGCGATTTTGAGACCGCTGGACAATCTCTCCAGTGATTCAGATAAAAGAGTATCATTTCGCTGAAGCGCATTATTAGCGATCATCGCTGACACATTATAATTAACTTTCATTTCTACCTCCTTAGAGAGCCTCTATAAATGCTTTTGCCATAGACAGTAAAATACTTGTGTCTGTAAATGTCTTTTGATTGCCATCCGTGGCATTTGCATTAGCTGTTCCTACTGAGATAGGCTGTGTCTGCGCATGGTAAAGGATTGCAATGTTGTCCTGGCCCACGCCAAAATCCTTTAGTTTCTCAGCCAATTTAACGCACATTTTAGATCTAACGCTTTCCATGTATTCTACTTCTTCTGTACTCTGACCATAGGTTGTGGTGATCATTCCACTTACAATGCCATTCTTTTCTGAAAGAGTGGCTGTGATCAGTCCGTACTCGTAAGTCTGAATACTGGCTTCCATCCTTGAATCCATGCTTGCATCGTTCTTCAAAGTGATGTGCATGGAAATCTTTTGCCCATCGATCATGACAGGTACATCGAAGGTTCCCCTCTCTGAGCCAGCGCTCATAACGGTTAGTCTTCTCTGCATGAGGTTGATTGCTCTTACATCAATATAAGTATCGTCCTCATCCATCAGCAGTTCTTCCAGGCTGTCAGAAATGTTATGAAGAGCATTCTTGTAAGTGTCTTCATAATCCTGCTCACCAAGAGCGTCCACCAGCAAACTCTGCTCTTTGGTGGCCATCTCTTTTAACAGCTCTTCCGATTTCTGCCAGATACTACCGTTCTTACGGTCCCTTCTATTGGAGATCATAGCTTCCAGGTTGTTGAAGTTGACTTCAATATTAAGGCTCTTAAGCTCCTCATATGCGCCTTCTCCATCGCGTACCTGGGCCGTCTCTCTTATCTGCCTGACAACTTCGTTGGCGTAATCCCTTTCAAGCTCCTCATTTACCCCAGCACTTTGCAGATCTTCTGCAAGTTTTGGTAAAAGAGTACTCTCGTCCGGTTTGGCCATCTGAAGTTTTTCGGGCTCAAGATTCTCATATACTATATCGGCCTGTGCCCTATAATATCTAAAGGCCGAACTGATTTGTTCATCAATTTTTAATTCTGATGATCTGTTAATGGCATCAATACCGCCAAAGCTGTCATCTACTGTATAATCCATTCCATGCCTTGATGCCTTCTGGGTTCTGGTTGCTGTTAAAAGATTTCCCAAAGTCATCTTGGCTCCTGTCTTAATGACAGAACCTATAGCCTGGTAATCACCAGCCTTAAGAGTATGGAACAATCTGTATATTCCGATAAAAGATTCCTTCTCAGCTTCTGTAATACCCTTTTGTCTCTCAAGCTTGTACAGGAATTTGGAATATTTCTCATCCGACTTGGATCCGCCCTTTCCAGAATCATCGCCATTAAAATTCTTGTTCAGATTCTGTGAGAGTTCCTCAATAGTCATGCCAAGAGGATTCTTGCCTTCTCTGATAATATCGACAACCGCTCCTGGTTTAAGTCTGTCCATGGTATTCTTCAGCATCTGATCCCAGGCTCTTACCTTCTCAAAATTCTCCTGAGTCATTTCCATGCTGTTATATCCAAGAACTCGTATTGCTCTTCTATTTTCTTCGCTTGGCTCCTGTCCCATATCCTTAAGGATTTCATCAACATTCTGGAATGCCTTTTTGATACTGTCGCCAAGATCCGCTCTAGGTGCTGTCATCAGTGGTTCATAACCCTGCTGAGCTTTTTTGTAACGCATCTCAATGTCGCTTGATACCTCACTGATTCTGGAAAGAGACGCTGTCTCCATCTCATCCAGCATTGCACCGGTAACATCAATAGGTCCGCGGCTAATGAAACTGACTTTGCTAATAGTAGCTTCAATAAGATAACCAGTATTCTGCGGAGTCACGTTTGTTATCTTATCAATCGCTACACCTGCGGTCTCGCAGGCAAGATCTCCAAGTATGTTATGGAGCTTTTCTATTAGCTGCTCCATAGGTGCTGTATCAATTGAAAAGCCGCTGCTAAGAAGCTGCCTGTTGGCATCTACTGTCATACGAAGTCTTACTTCTTCTAGCTGCATTCTGGCCTGAATAAAACGTGTATCCTGTGTATCGATAGGACATTTATCTACATATTCTGAGGTAATGGAATTCTTGATCGATTCAGCTCTCAGAACAGAGAGGTTCAGCTCTTTTCCCGAGTGAAGACCTGTCCTTATATCGTTATCAGAAATCTTTTCGAAATCATCCTTAATGGCATATGCTCTGGAAAAAAGACTTCTTGGATCCGAAATATCAGCCATAGTAGCTTTCTTACCATCAGCTATGGCCGCAGCAACAGCATTTGCTCCTGTCTCTTCAGATATAGGAAAAGAAATCTCTTTTACCCTGTGTACACCGGCAAGTGTATCAGCTGTAAGCGGAATTCCCTGCTGAATAGCCCATCTGGCTTCTTCTCTTACCTGTATGTTTTCCTTATCAAATCCTGCCACTTCGATTATCTTGTCTATCTGGCCATCAAGCTGTTCCCAGTCATAGGCCTCTGCCTTCTGGGCATAATATCCGCCTGCATCCTGAGCATAGAAGCCTCTTCCTGACATGTTCTGGCCGTTGGTACTGTGAGATGCGCGGTAAATATTCTCAATACTTGGGCTCATGTTGTTGAGGACAAGATATTTAACCGCAGCATCATCAAGTCCCTGAATATCAGCAACTTCAGAGTATGCAACGGTTGCAGCTTTTATATTTTCATAGGTGACGGGAATGTCATTTTCATGGAAGCTCTTTTGTAATTCTGTAGCAAAAGACATGCTGCCTGTGATCCTGGCTAGCTTATCAAGGCTCATATCATCGTTAAAGCCTACGATTTCCTGCCCAGACTCCAAAAGAACACTCTTGATCTTATCAAGAATGGTCACAGTTTCTGTACTGTCCATATTTTTAATATCAAATCCATCCTCAGCGGCCTTGGCATAGTCCTCTTTGGACATGGTATTTGATAAAAGAGCCATATAGTTATGCTGTGTCAAAACGTCCGTGTTTTCAGCCATTTCGCTTATGTTATCTAAGCTCTTGGCCTGACAGGCATAAGCATTATTACTATAAATGCTTGAATCAAGCTGTATACTAACCGGATCAGAAGTAGTAGCTACAGATCTTGACTTGCCAGCTTTGGATGCGAAAGCCTCCTTTGGTTCCATCCCAAGAATATCAAGACTCTCATCTTTTCCATGACTGGTAATTGCCTGAAAGTTAATATTCATTTGTACCTCACTATTTTTTTTATCACACAAAAAATGGTGATGAACATATTATTCATCACCATTTATTTCGGCTTAGTTTCAAAAAACTTTACTTTTTAGTTTTCTTAGTCTGGAAGAGGAATACCTCGGCACCATATGGTGGAAGGTCAAATTCTATGCTGTAATCCTTGTAATCGCATAGTCCTTTTTCAGCTTTTATCTTATCTGGAACACCGCTGCCTGATCCGCCATAGCATTCCTGCGCGCTATCAAGGAGCTTGGTATAAGTGCCATCAAATGGAACGCCTACCTTGAAGCCTTTTCTCTCCATAGGAGTCATGTTCAGTACAAAGAGAATGTTGTCCTTGCCATTAGAAGCTCTGCGGTAGAAGCTATAAGTGCTGCGCTCCTTGTCATCGGCATTGATCCACTCAAATCCTCCCCAGTCATTATCCACTTCATAAAGAGCTGGATACTTTCTGTAGAGCTCAAGGAGCTTACCTACATAATCCTTCATTCCTCTATTAAGGTCGTTCTCTAAGAGGAACCAGTCGAGCTCTCTCTTCTCGCTCCACTCACGCTCCTGACCAAAGTCCTGACCCATGAATAAAAGCTTTTTACCAGAGTGACCAAACATGTAAGTATAGCCAACTCGAAGGTTCGCGTACTTATCAACCTTGTAACCAGGCATCTTCTCTACCATTGAGCACTTGAGGTGAACTACCTCATCGTGTGACAATGGGAGAATATAATTCTCAGCATCATTGTAGCTCATTGCAAAGGTCATCATGTAATGAGCTCCCTGCCTGAAGTATGGATCAAGCTTCATGTATTCACAGAAATCATGCATCCATCCCATGTTCCACTTAAATGCAAAGCCAAGTCCATCCTCCTCTGCTGGAGCTGTAACCTTAGGCCACGCTGTGGATTCCTCTGCAATAGTGAGGATATTAGGATATGTTCCTCTTACTACGCTGTTAAAGTGCTTAAAGAACTCGATAGCATCGAGGTTCTTGTTATCGCCATATTTGTTAGGCACCCACTGTCCATCTCTTTTACCATAATCGAGATACAGCATTGATGCCACTGCATCTACTCTAAGTCCATCGATGTGGAACTTGCGGATCCAGTATAATGCATTAGCTATGAGGAAGTTCTTGACCTCAGGCTTAGCAAGATTGAAAATCTTGGTGCCCCAGTCAGGATGTTCACCCTTACGTGGGTCTGGATCTTCATAGATACAGGTTCCGTCAAAACATGCAAGACCAAATTCGTCAGGACAGAAGTGAGCTGGAACCCAGTCAAGGATAACACCGATTCCATGCTTGTGAAGTGTATTAACCAGATACATGAAATCTGTTGGCTCGCCATATCTCGCTGTTGGAGCATAGTAGCCAGTTACCTGATAGCCCCAGGAACCATCAAATGGGTGCTCAGCTATTCCAATGAGCTCTATATGTGTGTACTTCATTTCCTTGAGGTATTCAACAATTCTGTCTGCAAACTGTCTGTATGTATAAAAACCGTCCTCAGTTCCATCAGGATGTTTCATCCATGAGCCAATGTGGCATTCATAGATAGCTATGGGCTGACGGTTCATATCTTTACCCTTAAGTGAGTCATACCACTTGGAATCTGACCACTTAAAGCCTGAAAGATCTGTTGTCCTTGATGCATTACCAGGTCTGAGCTCAGCATAGTTGGCGTAAGGATCAGCCTTATAGAGCTTCCTTCCGTCCTGAGCTGTAATGAGGTATTTGTATAAAGCGCCTATTCCTACCCCAGGAATAAACAATGTCCAGATGTTACCCGTCTTGGTTCGCGTCATCTGATGAGCGTTCTCATCCCATCCGTTAAAATCACCTACAACATGAACATCAGCGGCATTTGGTGCCCATACTGCAAAAAAGAATCCTTTTTTCCCCTTCTCTTCTGCTGGATGAGCTCCTAATTTATCATAAATCTCGTAATGTGTGCCCTGTCCAAATAAGTATTCGTCGTCCTCAGATATAAAAACCTTTTGACTCATAAATAACCCCCTCAGTTTATTTGGTACTTATTTCTTAGTGCATAAAGTCTTTTTCTCTTAAGATGATCATATCATTCTCATCGTATCTCTTGTTGACAAGTACATCTACAAAATGGCCTATTGAACGCTTCTCAGCATAGTAAATAGCATCATCGATGATATCCTTAACCTCTGCCACTGTTACTTCGTGGTCAAGAGTCTGTCTCTCTGAGATTCTGGTATGAAGAGCCAGGATTCCAAGGTTATCAATAGCATACTCTTTCTCATAAGCGTACTGTCTTGCATAAGCTACAAGAGAATCATCATCAAGCGCTTCGATATCAACTCTTACATTGAAGCTCTGCTTAAGTGATGGATTCTTGTCAAGGAATCTGTCCATGTCCTCTTTGGTATCTTCCATAACAAGGATAAGACCCTTATTCTCTTCCTGAAGAATTCCAAGAAGCTCATTGACTGTTTCCTGATTAAGATCAGCAGCCCTCTGAATGATCAGCGCTCCATTTGCAAGCTTGTCAAAAATGCTGCTGGTGCTCTTCTTGTTGAGAGTGTTAGCTGTAATCTTGGCAACCTTACCACTGAAGTTGGAATCAGATGCCTGAACTGCCTTGATAAGACCCTTAGCCAGGTTAACAGTTCCTGCCCCCTCTTCACCAGTAACGATTGCGTTACCTGTGAAGGCATCCATGCTCAGATTGTCGATAGCATTGATAATCTGTCTTCTGGATTTCTTGTGATGAATATATGGTCCAAAGAGCTCTTTTTCCTCTGGTGTCATTGTTCTGACACGCTCTTCGATTTCTCTGTTTCCAAGGTGCTTCTTGCCATCTTCTTCTGACTTAGATTCAGGTCTAGCTACCTGCTTCTTGTTAATTTCAGGCTTAGGCTCTGGTTTAGGTTCTGGCTTGGCTTCAGGATTCTCACCTTCCCATTCATCTTCTGGGATGTCTTCTTCATCCTCATCAGCGTCTTCATCATCAGAATCTTCTGCTTCTGACTCGCCCTCATCCTCGTCATCTGCTGGTGTTACAGCATCCTTCTCGGATGTAACAGTTCCAACCTCTGATTCTTCCTCGCTAGCAGCAAGCTCCTGTTCTACAGTATCTGCATCCGCATCTACTTCCTCAGGAAGCTCCTCTGGAATCTTATCAAGCTCAGCTGAATCAGAAACGTTTAATTCCTTGGTCTCAGCCTCATCAATAACCTCATCTACTGCGGCATTGATAACGTCTTCTCTATTGACCGACCAGTTGCCTCTTCCAGAAGCTTTGTCATACTGCTCCTTTTTGAGAGCGTCGGATATAGCCTTCTCAATCTTTTCCTGAAGTCCTTCCTTGGTAAGCTCGTCGTAATCAGCAAACATATTGCCAGTTTCGTCTGCAACTCTCTTCTTAACTGCAGCAAACTGTTTCTCTTTCTGATCTCTCTTGAACTTCTCCCAATTGCCGAGATACTCATCTATACTGATCTGACCAGTAATCTGCTTCTCAACCATTGGCTCTGGCTGAACTGCCATGCTGATCTGACCGTCGGATTCCTGAGCAAGAATATTCTCAAAATGCTTGGGCATCTGATAGCTTGCATTAGGATGGATAACAGCTCCTGGAACTTCGTCCTCAAGAGGCTTCTCCTCATAAACAACTCCTCTGTAAAGAGGTGCTGTATTTGTATCTATATCTGTAGCAACATCTTCGTCTGTATCCTGTTCTGATACTAACTGCTCGTACTGCTTGGCCTCTCCAAGGATAGGACCATTTCCGCCATATTTAATATCAATACCCATCTGAGGCGCTGTAGGAATATCCTCTGTCTGTGTATCAAAAAAGATTTCCTGCATGCTGCCAGTTGGCTGTGGCTGCTCTTCTGCTACATCACTTTCGGATGCATATATCTCTTTAAGCCCCTCTGCAAGTGCTTCCTGAAGATTCATGGTGTTATATGCACTTACATCTACAGATGGCTCTTTAATCTCAGTAATGTGAGGATAAACAATAGTATCTGGTGCTGGCTCCTGTGGCACATTGCGTGACATAGTGTACTCTTTGATCACTTCATCTGTTACAGGTGGCATTTCCTTGGTAGGCTGCTTGCCCTCTGGAACATACTCAGCTGAAGGAGTAGGAATCTCTGCAGTAACTGCAGGTACTGGGGCTGCTACTGGTGAATCAGGTATTGTAGCAGACTCTGTCACAATGCCATTTTTGATCTTGTATCTGTTATATCTATCCTGCTGTTCTGGTGAAAGAGGCTCATGAAGTGCCTTGAGTTCGAGAGCTTTCATGACGTATCTTCCCTCACCAAACCAAAGGAACATCTCATCACACTCTTCTACACACTCAGTAGTAAGGCCTACCCTGTGATAAAGGTATGCCAATTCATATGCCCATCTTTCTCTGTAATCGTGTTTTTTGAATTCTTCAAGGACAGCAATTCGCTCTTCAAGGCTGACTTCCTGTGCCTCGTAGAGCTTGTACTGTAAGATATATCTGCCTGTATCTCTAGGCGCTATTCTGACAAATTCCTTATAGTATTCAACCGCCTGAACAAACTCGCCCATTTTGATGGCCAGTTCGCATAAAGAGTATACGATTGGCCTTCCTGTAGGGTGCTTGTCATACGCCATCAGAAGAACATCTCTACTCTCCTCAAAACGGCGATTGATCTTATATAAGTCACTGATGGTGCAGAGCATAGATACGCTCTTAACACGCTTCCAGTCTATTGTATCAGCAATTTTCACTGCTTCGGCATATCTGCCTTCCCCGATCAGAGCCTTAATCTCGTCAGCCCTGATCTTATACTCCACTTTATCCAAAACTTTTCCCCTTTGGTACCAACAAAACTACATATAAAGTTAGTTTAACATAGCGCTACTTCTTTGTAAAATATCAGAAAGCCTTGCAAACTGCTCTAAACTCAGAATTTCCCCACGTGCTTTTTCGTCAATTCCCATTTCTACTAAGGCATCCTGAACCTGCTGCCTTGAAACCCTCAGTGCAGGGTTGTTTGCAAGGGAATTGGACAGCGTTTTTCTCCTCTGGTTAAAAGAGGTTCTGATTATCTCAAACATGTATTTCTCATCCTGGACCTGAACTGCCGGCTCACTATATCTTGTGAGCTTAACAACAGCCGAGCCTACTCCAGGCTGCGGAATGAAGCTACTCGGTGGAACATCCATAACCTCGCTGGCCTCAGCGTAATATCCAACAGCCAGTGAAAGAGATCCATAATCCTTGTTGCCAGGTCCCATGGCCATACGATCTGCAACTTCCTTCTGTACCATTACTGTAATACTCTCAGTTGGAGCACCACTCTCAAAGAGCTTCATAATGATAGGAGTTGTGATGTAGTAAGGAAGATTAGCTACGACCTTGATTGGTTTACCACCGTTGTACTCTTTAACAATCTCATCTATATCAACCTTGAGAACATCCTCGTTTATTACAGTTACGTTGTCATACTCAGACAGTGTATCTGCAAGAACAGGAATCAAGGTCTTATCAATCTCAACAGCAACAACCTTACCTGCTGACTCAGCCAGATACTGAGTAAGACTTCCTATACCAGGGCCAATTTCAAGAACGCAGTCATCGCTTGTCACTCCTGCGGCGCTAACTATCCCATCAAGTACGCCACTATCTATCAAAAAGTTCTGTCCAAATTTCTTTTTGGCACTCATGCCATATTTTGCCAGTACCTCTTTTGTTCTGGCTGGATTACCTAAATATGCCATATTACCTCCAAATCAAATATCATATTCGCCATATATCAATTTCATTTTACAGCCTATACATGCGTTTTGCATTTTCTTCTGTAATTCTTATTACTTCTTCCTCGCTGATGCCCTTTATCTCAGCCATCTTGCTGACTACATAAGTAAGATATGTGGAATTATTCCTCTTACCTCTAAAAGGCTCTGGTGCAAGATAAGGACAATCTGTCTCAAGAAGAATCCTGTCCATAGGTGTCTGCTCTACTACTTCCACCATCTTCCTACCATTCTTAAAAGTAAGAACTCCGCCAATTCCAATATAAAATCCCATATCAACGCACTGCCTGGCTACTTCCCTGGAATATGAAAAGCAATGTACTACTCCGCCAATTTCTCCTGCGTTCTCACTTTTCATGATCTCGAGTGTATCCGCAGCAGCATCTCTTGAATGGATAACGACAGGAAGCTTAACTTCCCTTGCTATATCGAGCTGTCTTATAAACCATTTCTTCTGAAGCTCCGGCGCCGGATCAGGCCAATGATAATCAAGACCAATCTCTCCAATTGCTACGCACTTATCATCCTTACTCCATTCATAGAGCTTGCCAATATTCTCATCATCAAGCTCTTCCACCTCAGATGGATGTACTCCAACAGCTGCATAAAAGAAATCATATTTATAAGCCAAATCCATCGCACTCTGTGAACTTGATAAACTGGCACCTATATCAACTACATTTCCAATCCCTGCATCCTTAAAAGAACCAATCAGGGACTCTCTATCTATATCAAATTGCTCATCATCATAATGAGCATGTGTATCAAATATCATTTTTCCTCCAAAATTCATGTCCATTTTTATATTTTATACCAAAAAAGGGCTCGCTCCAAATAATTTATCATAAAAATTTGGCCGTGAAAACCGCATAAATACTGCATCTTAAAATTTTTTTAAAAATTTTTGAAAAAAGTGCTTGCATTTTCTTTTTCACCGTAGTAAGATATCACTTGTCGTTAAGACATGGCAACGCCAAGTAAATAACGAATGCACCGCTAGCTCAGTTGGTAGAGCACCTGACTCTTAATCAGGTTGTCCAGGGTTCGAGACCCTGGCGGTGCACGCCGAGTACTGTTTTCGTGGGTATATCCCATGGGGATGGTACTTTTTTTCGCGTTAAAATGAGCCACGCAATATTATAGGTACACACTTTCGTTCGTGAGAAGCTTGCTTATCTAAGAACGGAAATGTGTACCTATAAATTTATGCGGCGAATGCCGCGTAAATGAGAAATGCGTAGCATTTCGAATATTGCGTGCCATATAGGTGCCGCGACAATGAGGAACAAGCGAAGCGGTTCCGAATCTGCGTGGATCATTTTAGCGCAAAGACTCCATCTCCATGGTTCACTTCAGAATGCCGCGTAAATGAGAAATGCATAGCATTTCGAATATTGCGTGTCTACATCTATTTTGCGCATTTAGTCCATTATCGACGCCCATTTTAGCCCTTTTCTTTTATCAAAAGCATCGAAAATTGATTTCTACGCAATATAGATGCAATTTCTATTTCTATGTTGGTCCAAACTGCATCTATTATGACCAGTTAAATGATAATCGATGCAAAACTGATTTTGCTTGATCAAGATGCATGACATCACTGAATTCATATCATGCACATCTTCCCAATAAAAGAGAATAGTTTTAAGATATTAGCATATGCAGAAAGTAGAACTTATAAGAAGTACTAGAAAATCAATAGCGATAGAAGTGACCAAAGATCTAAGAATCATAGTCAGGGCGCCGCTTAGGATGTCTGAGAGGGAAATTAACCGTTTTATTGGTGAGAAGGCAGACTGGATTGAAAAGAGCCTTAAAAAGATGAAAGAAAGAGCTCAAAACGAATCCAAAAGTCCCCCATTATCTGAACAGGATACAAAGCTGCTTGTTACCAAGGCAAAAAGGATCCTTCCTCCTAAGGTTGAGAGATATTCTAAGATACTCGGCGTTAGCTATAACAGAATTACCATTAGAATGCAAAAGAGCCGATGGGGAAGCTGTTCAGCTCAGGGAAATCTTAATTTCAATTGCCTTCTGATGCGAGCTCCGGATGAAATTATAGATTATGTTGTTGTACATGAACTATGTCACCGCAAGGAAATGAATCATTCAGACAGATTCTGGGCACTTGTAGAAAGTATACTTCCCGATTACAAGGAAAGACGTAAATGGCTTAAGGATCACGGAAGTGAATTAATGGTCAAATAATTATAATAAAAACCTCAGAACACTCTATTTGAATGTTCTGAGGTTTATTTCTTCTATATATTATTTATTCTCCTGGGCCTTTTCCGGGTGCTCAAGCATCTCTTGCATTGTGTGCCAGCCAAGTACTGCACACTTAACTCTTGCAGGCATATGAGCTACATCCTGAAGCGCTGCTGCCTCATCAAGAGCCTCAATACTCTCTTCGTCTGTAATCTCGCCCTTGATCATTCCCATGAAAGTTCCAGCAAGCTTGATTGCCTCTTCCTTGTTCTTGCCAAGAATCTGATCAACCATCATATCTACTGATGCCTGTGAAATAGCGCATCCGCTTCCATCGTAGGAAGCCGCCTTAATAACATCTCCATCAAGCTTCATATAAAGAGTAATGTCATCTCCACAGCTTGGATTAACACCTCTAAGTACCAGGTCTGCATCTTCAATCTTACCTCTGTTAACAGGGTGAAGATTGTGTTCATTAACTATCTCGCGATATAACTGCTTAAGCTCCATATCCCATAACCTCTCTAACCTTGGACAGCTTATCAAGGAAAACTGCTACTTCCTCTTCAGTATTATAGAAGTATACACTGGCTCTTGCGGTAGAACCTGCTCCTATAAACTGCATAAGAGGCTGTGCGCAGTGGTGTCCGGCTCTGATACATACATGGTCATCATTAAGTACTGATGACATATCATGAGGATGAACACCTTCCATTGTAAATGTCACAATTCCGCAATGCTTTCTGTAATCTTTGGAACCATACACCTTGATGTATGGAAGCTTAGCAAGGCCTTCCATGATCAACTTGGTAAGTTTAAGTTCCTGCTCTTCTATTTTATCAAATCCTACGGATTTAATATACTCTATTGCTGCAGCAAGTCCTACTGCATCCCCAGCGTTAACTGTTCCAGCTTCGAACTTGTGAGGGATCTCAGCATAAGTCGCATCAGTTCTGGTAACATACTCAATCATCTCGCCGCCTGTTAAAAATGGCTGCATCTTCTCAAGAAGCTCGTATCTTCCATAAAGAGCTCCAATTCCCATAGGTGCAAGCATCTTGTGGCCTGAAAGAGCAAAGAAATCTGCTCCTATAGCCTGAACATCAACTGGCATGTGTGGTGTTGACTGAGCACCATCTACTACCATGATAGCTCCCTTAGAATGAGCATATTCTGCAATCTCTTTAACCGGATTAGTAATACCAAATACGTTAGAAACATGTCCAACTGCTACAATCTTGGTCTTATCTGTAATCTTGGACTCATATTCCTCTTTAGTAATAACACCCTCTTCATCAGGCTCAAGGAAAACAAGCTTAGCGCCATTCTTCTTGGCAACCATCTGCCATGGAAGAAGATTACTGTGATGCTCCATTACTGTAACAACGATCTCATCGCCTTCGTGAACATTTTCCATACCATAGCTATATGCTACAAGGTTAAGAGATTCTGTAGTATTTCTGGTAAAAATGATCTCTTCTGCCCTGCTGGCACCGATAAAATCAGCAACAGTACTTCTGGCATTCTCATAGGCTTCTGTAGCACCCATACTCCAGTCGTATAAGCCTCTTAAAGGATTAGCATTGGTTGTCTTATAGAAGTTTGTTACTGCATCCAGTACCTGTCTTGGTCTCTGAGATGTAGCTGCGTTATCAAAATATACATAATCGCCAGAATTCAAGATGTCGAAATCCTTGCGAAAATCCTGCAAACTACCCATGGGTCTTTCTCCTGATCAAATAATATTCTGAATATAGTGCTGTGCTCTCTGCGCCAGTGCTTCATCTGGAATGAGTCTCGCTACGCTATCAAGTCTTGCCTTGACCATAATACGCTTAGCCTCTTCCTCATCAATTCCTCTTGACTGCATATAGAACAGAAGATCCTCACCGAGCTGACCAATTGTAGCTCCGTGGCGTCCATCCATATCCTCTTCCTGGCAAAGAATAATAGGCATTGTACGGTTGATTACATCGTCGCCAAGAAGAAGTACATCTTCCTGCTCATCGCCAACTGAACCAGCACTACCATTCTTGAAATCAATAGTAAATCTAAGTGTCTTCTGAGCTTCATCCATGAGGACACCCTTGAACTGCATAAGCGCGTTTGTCTTCTTGCCTCTGTGATCTGCCACAAAGTTAATATCCATGTGGTGATCCTCGCGGCTAAGATAAGCAACATCACTAGTAAAATCAGCCTCTTTAGCTGTGAGATTCATATAGCTTCCGGTCCATACCTTCTGTGCACCGAGCTCTAATGCAACCAGCCTGATGGCGCCCTTTTCATAGCAAGCACCGCCAAGGTCATCGAAATGAAGATAGCCATTTCCAAGCATCTGAGTCTTAACAAGGATAACCCTTGCTCCCTCCTCAGCCAGAACTCTGGTACTTACGCCAAGGAAGCCTGCTGCCTCTTTATCATCCTCAGAAGTGTAATCCATGATCACTGTAATCTCTGAATTCTTCTTGGCATGAATAACTTGAGAAGCAAGACGGCCATTTCCATTCTTCATATCAAAACGAAGAACGATAGGCTCTTTTACAACTGTGCCCTCTTCTACAGTGTAAACATCACATTTAGCACCTGTAGAAATAAATAGCTTATCTACATCAACGCCCATTCCAGTTCTAACTGCCTGTTCGTTATCTCTGGCAGAAGTATCGCCATTAGGCTCACCTGGAACGCCTGTTGATACCAAAATCTTATCTTTATTTGCTCTGAAAACCTCACCAGCTTCGTCAAAAGAAACACCGCTCTTAAGGCTAACACCCTGTGGAACTGCTGCTGGAGAAGGGCTTTCTACTGAATCTATTGTTATATCTGAAGCATCGAGTGTACTGTCGTTTACTCTAAGGAAATTGTAGGTATAAACTGGCAGTACATTAACCTTCATATTTAAATCTGTATTCATGTTATGCTCCCAAATCTTTTTCTAAGAAACGTCCTAAAGTAATACGCTTATTAATGTCCGCTCATCTCAAGCTTGATCAGATTGTTCATCTCAACCGCATACTCAAGAGGAAGCTCTTTGGAAACCGGATTAGCAAAGCCGCTTACGATCATGGCCTTGGCATCCTCTTCACTGATACCACGTGACATGAGATAGAAAATAGCTTCGTCGCTGATTCTACCAATCTTAGCCTCGTGTCCTACATCTGCATCGTTAGTACGAATATCCATAGCTGGAACTGTATCTGCTCTTGAAATGCTATCAAGCATAAGTGAATCACAGGAAACAGATGCCTTAGCCTTCTTGGCTGTCTTCTGGATTGTTACGCTACTCCTGTAAGTACCGATTCCGCCGTCCTTGGAAATAGACTTAGTGGAAATAACAGAAGAAGTTCTCTCGCCAATGTGAACAACCTTGGCTCCTGTATCAAGATTCTGTCCCTTACCAGCAAAAGTAATTCCTGTAAATTCCATCTTGGAATTATCGCCCTTGAGGATAGTCATAGGATAAAGATATGAAGTGTGAGAACCAAAAGATCCTGATACCCACTCCATAATTCCATTCTCCTCAACTACTGCTCTCTTGGTGTTAAGGTTGTACATATTCTTGGACCAGTTCTCAATTGTTGAGTAACGAAGTCTCGCACCCTTACCAACAAAAAGCTCTACGCAGCCAGCATGAAGGTTGGCAACGTTATATTTAGGTGCAGAACATCCCTCGATGAAGTGAAGATCTGCACCCTCATCTACAATAATAAGTGTATGCTCGAACTGTCCTGCTCCAGCTGCATTAAGTCTGAAGTATGACTGAAGAGGAATGTCAACCTTGACTCCCTTAGGAACATATACAAAAGAGCCACCTGACCAAACTGCGCCATGAAGAGCTGCAAACTTATGATCTGTAGGAGGAACAAGCTTCATGAAGTGTTCCTTGATCATGTCTGCATATTCACCGTGAAGTGCACTCTCAAGGTCTGTGTAGATTACGCCCTGGGCAGCAACCTCATCCTTAACATTGTGGTAAACAAGCTCTGAATCGTACTGAGCACCAACACCAGCCAGAGATTCTCTCTCAGCCTGTGGGATTCCAAGCTTCTCAAAGGTATTCTTGATATCCTCTGGAACATCCTCCCACTTGCCCTTCATATCTGACTTGTGTCTAACATAAGAAGAAATTCTGTCCATATCGAGGCCTTCGATACTTGGTCCCCAATTTGGCATCTTGATCTCTTCGTATAACTCAAGACATTTAAGTCTGAAATCTCGCATCCATTCAGGGTCATTCTTTTCCTCAGAAACCTTGAGAACTGTTTCTCTAGTAAGACCCTCGGCCATACGATAGAAGTCTTTTTCTGACTCCACATCTTTAAAATCATATAAACTGCGGTCGATATCGGCCACAATCTGTTTATTATCGCTCATATCAACCCTCTTTATACAAATCTCTCAAAACCATTTGCATTGATCTCATCAACAAGTGAACCATCGCCAGTGTGAACGATGTTACCCTTAACGAGTACGTGTGTGTAATCTACGTGAAGAGATTCAAGAATCTTAGTGCTGTGTGTAATGATAAGAAGAGCTCCATCCTTCTTTTTCTGGTACTCTTCGATACCCTTGGAAACTGTACGAACAGCGTCTACGTCAAGACCTGAGTCAGTCTCATCAAGGATTGCAAACTTAGGATTAAGCATAAGAAGCTGAAGGATCTCAGCCTTCTTTTTCTCACCTCCAGAGAATCCTACATTAAGATCTCTGTCTGCATATGACTCATCCATTGAAAGAATCTCCATTGCAGCCTTAAGTGACTTCTGGAATGCAAGAAGCTTAACAGGAGCTCCTGTCTGTGCATGATATGCATTTCTAATGAAGCTGCTAAGGGAAATTCCTGGAACCTCATATGGATTCTGGAAAGAAAGGAACATTCCAGCCTTAGCTCTCTTATCAGAAGAAGCTGCTGTAATATCCTGTCCATCAAAAGTGATGCTTCCCTCAGTTACGTTGTAATGTGGATTACCCATAAGAGTGAAACCAAGTGTAGACTTACCTGCTCCGTTAGGTCCCATGAGTACGTGAGTCTCTCCTGGCTTGATATCCAAATTGATGTTATGAAGTATAGGAAGTTCATTATCTATAGATACTGATAAATCCTTAACCTGTAATAAAGACTGTTCTGACATTGTAATAGTTCCTTTCATATATACACAAAACTATTTCCTACTAACTTAGTAGGATTTATATTAACACCAGCAAAACACTATGTCAAATGACAAACAAACATAGTTTATCACAAAAGACCTTGACATACTATATAAAACTCGGTAGAATACATACTTGTCAGCACCATGCGGGTGTA
>JAEEGI010004648.1_pt1 | contig 32014 bp, 20 predicted proteins | sample 8958751 | NCBI WGS metagenome assembly JAEEGI01 (sample SAMN16246545, study PRJNA631951) | gut metagenome | biome: gut microbiome; feature: rumen; material: KS-attached | host: Bos | place: Iran: Karaj | collected 2018-10
TTTCTAGTACTTAGCCGGGCAATAACCTTTGTCCAGGATAGTCTTTCATATCGATGTGAACTCCGCTTTCCTTAGCTGGACGGCGGTAAAGATGGTACGCGAGGGCGGACCAGATATACGTCTGGTGCCGTCGGTGGTCTCGGGCGATCCGGGCGACCGGCGGAGCATTATCACGGCGGCGTCCATCCCCGCCAAGAAGCTCGGCATAAAAACCGCTACTCCGGTCACGATGGCTCTGCGTACCTGTCCGTCGCTTGTGATCGTTGGCGGCGACTGGACTTGGTACAAGCAATGCTCGGAGGGCTTCATAGCCATTTGCAGGCGCTATTCGCCTGTGCTGCAGCAGTTCTCAATCGATGAGTGCTTCATCGATATGACCCTCCGCTGCTCGCAGGAAAACGCTGTGGCGGTGGCGACCCGGCTCAAAGACGAAATCAAGGCCCGTCTCGGCTTCACCGTCAACGTGGGGGTGGGCTCCAACAAGCTCCTCGCCAAGATGGCATCCGACTTCGAAAAGCCCGACAAGGTGCATACTCTCTGGGAGAGCGAGGTGCAGGAGAAGATGTGGCCGCTGGGCGTGCGCGACCTCCTCTGGGTGGGCAAGAAGACAGAGGAGCGCCTTACCGCATACGGCATCAGAACGATAGGGGACCTTGCACGGCTGAGCCTCGGTCCGTTAACCCGGCTGGTGGGGCGCAAGTTCGCCCTGCAGCTGCACGAGAACGCCAACGGACGTGACGATTCTCCTGTTGAGACCGAGGTCGCCGAGGCCAAGAGCTACAGCGCCGAGCGTACTTTCAGCCAAGACCTGGTGGACCCGAAAGATATCGACCGGGCGCTGTTTTACGTGGCCTGCATCGTGGCGCACCGCATCCGGAGGGACGATTTCAGGGCGTCGACGGTATCGATGTTTGTCAAGTACAAAGATTTCTCGGTATCGCAGAAGCAGACATCGCTCGCACAGCCCACAGACGTTACGGCCGTTATATTGAACGAAGCCCGGAGGATGCTCGTTGAGGCCTGGGACGGCGTGACGCCCCTCAGGCAGGTAGGCCTCGGCGTGTCGAAGCTTACGCACGAATCGGCCCTGCAGATGTCGCTGTTCGAAGATCCGAAGATGGAGTACTATCGCGAATGGGACCGCCAGTACGACGAGCAGCGTGCCCTTGCCGAGGACGCCCGCATGCTGGCTTACGAGCGGAGGGTTACGCTGCCGCCCGTTGAGAATCCTTCACGCGGTGCAGCGCAGCCTGCGCAGCAGCATTTCCGCCGCCCGGCCGCCCCGAAGGACGATGCCCTGGTGTTCACTTACCCGAGCGGGGAAGCTGCGCTCTCGGCCGCCAAAAAGGCCATCAAGGGGCATCCGTCCTATCGATTCCAGCGCCGCCGTCAGGACAACGGAGCCGACTGCTTCGAGGTCCTGGACGACGGCAAGCTGATCGAGCGCCACTGCGTCAGCGAGGCTGCTTGATCTTCCCCAACCCGTGGGTTTGGGCGGAGAAGTCTTTGCAGTCGAGGCCGGAAGCGTCGATGTCTCCGGCGCCATTGATTTCTGCCTTTGCTTTGCCGGCGCGTCCGGTAATCACGATGTCTCCGGCTCCGTTGACCTCCATGCTGAGCTCGGAACAGTCAAGTCCGTCGATGTCAATATCTGCGCTGCCGTTCGTGGAGATGGTGGCACTGCCGGTCTTGAGCCCGTCGATATCAATGTCGGCGGCTCCGTTTACTTCAACCTTAAAGTCGGGCGCAGAGATGCCGGTAGGCGCGCTGAATTCCACGGCGCCGTTGAAATTGACCTCCTTGAGCTCTGGGCATGAGACTTTGAGCGTAACTTTCTGGAGCTTGTTGAATGAGATTTTGTTGTCTTTGCTTACCGACAGTTTGCCGTCTTTATTTTCAATAACAATGTATTTTAATACGTTGTCGGGCCCGCTGAGCGATACCGAGCTTTCTCCGGCAGTATAAACTACATTGCACGCAATATAGCTGCTGATGGAGTTGAATTCACCCACGGTGGTGTCTTTGGTCGCCATAGTGTCGCTGGCCACTATGACCTCTTTCCCTTCGCTTGTGCCATCCAGGAGAGCACTGTTTACTTTGATAAAGCGGCAGGAGGGGAGGGAAAGCAATGCTACTGCTGCAAGTATGAGTTGAATCTTTTTCATATCTATTCTACTTAATGTATTCTTTAAGGTCCACGCCGAGCAGGGAAGCGCGCTGCAGGAGCTGAGGCACTTCTTCTTCGATAAACTTGCGGCGTTCGGATTCGCGGATAAGTTCGATTGCATCTTCACTCACGAAGAAGCCTATGCCGCGCTGGTTGTAGATGACCTTGCGGTCGGTCAGGATCTCATAGGAGCGGGCCACTGTATTGGGATTGACTCCTATCGATGCACCCCATTCGCGAACGGACGGAATCCGGCTGCCGGGCGTGAAACTGCCCGAGAGGATCCGGTCGCAAATGTTGTCCGCGATCTGGATGTAGATTGGTTTGTTGCTGTCAAATTCCATAATGCCTAGTGTTTGAGGGTGCGCAGGCGGAGCCAGGTGAGTACAAGCAGACCGCCTAGCGTTATGATATTGAAGATGTTGAGCGTCCAGTTGAAGGCGTCAATCGCCGATGCGGGATCGTTGATGTCATCAACAAATTTGCTGATAGAGTCGCCCAGGCCAAGCTTCGCAGCAACGATTGCGAGTATCGAAAGAACGGTACTCAAGACGAACAAAAAGAGGAAAGTTTTGGCAACTTTGGCTTTCTTGAAGAATATTCCGCCCAAGGTGAAAGTGAGGGCGCATCCGCACCATCCGAGGAATAAGATGGCCGGCATGTTGACGGAAACATCTTCATCGCCGGTTATGTTTGCCAAATCGGAGGCTAAATCCGAGTTGATTATACCGTTACCATAGATGGACGGGGCCAGCCAGCTGAGCAGTGCATCGGAAGCGAGGGTGAGCACCAGTAAAGCAACCGGAACCACTATGCAGACCATCAGCACCATCGAGAGCCATTTCTCGGTAGTTGACGCCGGCAGCATCAGGAAATCAGACCCTGTACGCTTGTCGGTGATGGATCCGTAGATTTTTACGCCTGCCGAAACTGCGGTGACGAAGAGAACTATGCTCAGCACGATTATCTTGGATTCACCTGGCATCGTATATACGTTACCCCCTCGGAGCAGCATAGTCAGAAGATGGATAATAAACAGTATCACAGGCATCAACCCCAGCACCAGGAGGCTTATTCCGTAATTGTTGCCTGCCTTGCGCAGATCGTAGGCGAAGTAATTGCCGAAACGCTTGAAGTCGAAAATGTTATTCATGGCTGAAGATGTTTTTGACGAGTTCTTTGTGCTTGTGGACGGTGTTGAAAAGGGCTTCGATGTTTACTTTGCTTTCGAGTCCTTCGGTGTTCTGATATACCTGGATGAAACCGCCCGGGAGCTGCTCGGAGTAGAGGCTCTGAGGGTTCAGGGTAGTGCCGTAGTCGAAGTAGAGCTTCTTTGCAATCTGCTCCAGGCTGGCGTTGAGGAGTACCTCCCGCTTGTCAAGGATAATAATAGGGTCGATGATGTTCTCCAGGTCTCTCACCTGATGGGTGGAGATTACGATGGTGGCATCCTCGGCCGTGTACTTCATGAGTGCGGAACGGAACTGCGCTTTGGAAGGGATGTCAAGTCCGTTGGTGGGCTCGTCCAGATAGAGGAAGCGGACTCCTGCAGCCAGCGCGAAGGCGATGTAGGTCTTCTTGAGCTGTCCGGAAGACATGGCGTTCATCTTCTGGTTCGGATCCACCTCGAATTCCTTGAGGATGGTCTCGTACTTCCCGACCGAGAAATTGGGCCAGAATATTCCGCTAGCCTTGGCCCAGGCGAGGGCTTTGTCGTTGATCGGGGCTACCTCATCGGGCAGGTAATACTGGTCTCGGAGCAGGGAAGGCTCCCTCTTGTAAGGGTCGTGACCATCTGTCTGGATAGTGCCGGACTGTGTTTTCTTGAGTCCGCAAAGGAGAGTCAGCAGGGTAGTCTTGCCCACTCCGTTCTCGCCCAGAAGTCCATAAATCTTTCCGGGCTCGAGGTTCATCGAAATGTTGCGAAGGACCTCATTTTTGCCGTAGCTGAACGCTAAATCATTAATCTTTATCATTGCGCTTTTAGTGTATTAGTTCATTAGTACACTGCAAAGGTATGACAAAAATTTATAATTCCAAATTTTTTTTTTGATTTTTTTGCGACGCTAACGGGCACGGGGCCTGTTTCTAAACTATTTGCCGGTATGCAAGATAATCATTACTTTTGTATTTAATGAATATGAAACGGATATTATCACTTTTGCTTTTTGCTCTGATGTGCATGCCATTGTCGGCGCAGCACTTTGACCCCGAGCATCGTCATGCCATCGAAGTATCGAGCGGCTTCCCGCCTATCCATACTTTTCTGCTGTCCGGCGGCAATTCATACCATCTGATGAATGCAGGCATCAGAGATATCGACCATCTTAGGATCGGTATCAATATTGGCTATACATATACTATTAACGAGAAGTGGGACTTCAATTTCGTGTTCGACTTGGCTCAACGGTACTATACACGCGAGTATTACCCCGAATTTGATGCTGATCAAATCACGGATGACTGGTCGCGGTACGATTTTAAAGCTGAGCCAAAAGCTGTCAAAGCCGGCGTGGATCTTTGGCCGTCATATATGGCTGATTTCCGGTGGAAGTGGTACCGCAGCGATTCAGTACGACTTTATACATCCTTTGGCCTCAGCTATCTTCCGATGCGCTGGCCTATCTTCCCCAATCTTACACCCATAGGCATAAACTTCGGGGGCAATCACTGGTACGGAGTTGCAGAGATGAACTTCAGCACCGCCGCTACCTTCCTGCTGGTGGGTGCGGGATACAGATTCTAATCACAGGGCCGTTGCGAACAGGCGCATGCTCCTGGAGACATGTGCGGTGGCGACCTGGGCCTCCGGCAAGGGTATCACGGTAGCGATGCGTGCAAAGTGACCTCGGCATGTTTTTTTATTGCCGATATTCGTTATATTTGTAGAATATACAATATAATTGCACATGAGCACTTATCCACTTTCCCAGGCGCAGCTGAGCATTTTCCTCGCATGCCAAGGACTTGACGACAAATCTGGCAATTACCAGTTACCGGCCCTCTACAAACTGCCTGCCGGCATTGATACAAACAAACTTGCAGCGGCGCTCGAAGCTGTAGTAAAGGCTCACCCCGCTCTCAATTCCCGCATCGTGCTGGAAAACGGCACGCCGCGTTTTGAGGAGGCCCCGTCCGGAGAATGGAAAACCGGCTTTGAGAAAGTGGAATCTATAGACGAAGTGCGCAAAGACTTCGGACGGCCTATGGACCTGCTTTCGGAGCCCTTGTGCAAAGCTGTAATTTGGCACACCGATGCTGGTGACTATCTGTATCTTGATTTCCATCACATTGTTTTTGACGGGTTGTCCATCAGCATTTTCCTGAAAGAACTCGATAAAGCATACAGGGGAGATGCTCCGGAAGCCGAAAAGACAAGTATGGCTCAAATAGCTCTCCGTGAAGAGAAGTTGCGTGCCGGGGCTGAATACCAGGAGGCCCAATCGTGGTTTGCCGACAACTTTGCTCCGTGCGCCGAGCTGGAATCGACGCTCAGGCCCGATGTCTCTGATCCTCAGCAGGATGCACCTCATGTGCAGGGGACATCTTATAGCTGCGCCGACTTCCCGGTACACATTACCCGGCAGACGGTCGATACCCTCAGGGACAAGTACGGCTGCTCGGAGAGTACCGTTTTCTCGCTTGCATTCGGGCTTACCCTGTCGGCTTGGAACGCAGATACCAAAGCTTGGTTCCCCACCGTCTGGAACGGGCGCGTCGACAAAGACACGCTTGATACAGTCAGCATGTGCGTCCATACCCTTCCGGTTTATGTGGAATGGACTCCGGGTATGGAACTCAAGGCCCTATTCGGAAAAATGAAAGAGCAGGCGGAAGGAGTGCGCAAACGCCATTTCTATTCCTTTGCCGACTGTGCCCGTGACCTTGGACTCAGCGTAGCTCTTTGCTTTGGCTATCAGGGGCAAATGGTGGGTATGAATCCCTTTGTGATGACTCTGGGCGATGCCGAACTGACTCCCGAAGATTTACGTACCAATCCCCCCGGAATAGGCCTTCCGATAGAATTGTTCGCCACCCCCGGCGGAGAGTTCCAGATGCGCTTCTGGTATCAGAGTGACAAGTATTCAAAGCAGATCCTGGGCAATTTTACAGACAGCTTTTCAGCTTGCTTGAATTCAATGGCGTCTGCCTGCACCGTAGAAGACCTTGCTTTCTCAAGCCAGGAGCAGATGAGCGAGCTGGATTCTTTCAACCCGGGGCCCTGCAGTTTTGACACCGAAGTAACGCTTCTCGACCTGTTCCGGAAGAGCCTTGCCGCAGATCCCGGCCATACGGCCATAGTTTATAAAGACAAGTCTCTTACCTACAAGCAGGTTGACCAGCTTTCCGACAAGCTCGCGGCATATATCTCCGGGCACGTCGCACCAGGCTCCGTCGTTTCCATCATTCTTGACCGCAACGAGTATATGATGGTTGCTCCTCTGGGCGTAATGAAAGCGGGCTGCGCATACCAGCCGCTTGATCCTTCGTACCCTGAAGAGCGCCTTGATTTTATGGTCCAGGACAGTGCGGCGGCTCTGCTGATAGCCGATCCCGGCCTGGACAAGCTTGTGGGTTCATATAACGGACCCAAGCTTTGCACTTCTGACATCCCCTCGCTGCCGGACGGCCGCCCGGATGCAGTCGTCACTCCGGACGACCTGCTCATACTTCTTTATACCAGCGGCACCACCGGAAAGCCCAAGGGATGTATGCTGAGCCAGCGGAATGTGTCGAATTACGTGTGCAAGAATAAACAGGTACTGGGCGTTGACGCAAGCTCCAGGCTGATTGCCTATGCCAGTTTCGGATTCGACGCCTTCCTCTCCGACCTCTACACGTCGATCGCCGCGGGTGCAACCTTATATGTTATCCCCGAAGAAATACGCCTCGACCTTATCGCCCTGGACAAGTTCTTCACGGATAACAGCATCACGCATGTATTCATGACCACCCAGGTGGCCACCCAGTTTGCCCTCAACTTCCCGCAGGCACCCATCAAGTGCTTATATACAGGCGGCGAAAAGATGGCGAGCATTCCTCTGCCCGAATACAAGCTTTTCAACTGCTACGGCCCCACCGAAAGCGTATGCTACGTCATCTACAAGCAAGTTGTCAAGCAGGAGCCCGATATTCCCATCGGACGTCCGGTGGACGGAATCCATGCCTATGTGGTATCCAAATCGGGCCAAAGGGTACCGGCGGGAGCCGCAGGAGAGCTTCTCGTGGCCGGAAAGCAGGTCGGTATGGGGTATCTGAACCGTCCCGACAAGACCGCCGAGGTGTTTATTGCCAACCGCTACGAAAACGATGAACTGTACAAAAGCGTTTACAGCACAGGCGATATAGTCCGGTACAGGCCGGACGGTGACATCGAATTCATAGGCCGTAAAGACTCACAGGTCAAGATACGCGGTTTCAGGATAGAGCTTAAGGAGGTAGAAACGGTCATCCGTGAATTCCCCGGGATCACCGACGTTACCGTGCAGGCTTTTGACGAACAAGGCACCGGCGGCGGAAAGTTCCTCGCTGCCTACATAGTATCCCCGTCTCCTGTTGATATCGATGCCCTCAAGGCCTTCATCTTTGACCGCAAACCGCCGTACATGGTTCCGGCGGTGATTATGCAGATCGAGGCTATCCCTCTGAATGTCAACCAGAAAGTTGACCGCAAGGCGCTTCCGGAGCCTAAACTGGAAAGCAGTGCCAAGACTGCCGAAGCTGCACCTCTCAACATACTGGAGCAGGAGCTGAGCTCACTTATCGCAGAGTCGGCGCACGTCGAGGGCTTCTCGCTTACCGATCCGCTCTTCTACTATGGTCTGACCTCTTTGTCGGCCCTCCGTCTTGCCACCGAACTTTACAAGCGCTACGGCATCTCGGTTAATATGGACACATTCGTCAAGACTGCAACCCTGCAGTCGATTGAGAACGATGTGTTGTCCACCCTTATGCTCCCCCGCGAAGAGGCAGCCTCGGAGGTGAAGGAACGCAGCGATGGCCCCAGGCCGCTTACATACCAGCAGGAAGGAGTTTACTTCGACTGCATGAAAGCGCCGCATGAAACCGTGTACAACATTCCGGTCATGTGGACCTTGCCTGCCGGACTGGATGCAGAGAAGGTTCGCGACTGCGTGCTTGGCGTACTGAAATGCCACCCGTACATCAACACTCATTTTGAGATGATTGACGGAAAGGTGATGCAGGTCCCCACCGACAAAGAGCCCGAGGTTGAATTGCTCAGCATCGACGAGACTGAACTGGAGGGCTTCAAGACCGCTTTCACCAAGCCTTTCAATCTGTCCGAAGGGCCTCTCTACCGTGTGGCAGTGGTGCAGGCCGGCGGCGGACTTTATCTGTTCACCGATTTCCATCACACCATTTTCGACGGACGGTCATACGACATTTTCATGACTGAACTTACCGCTGCCGTTGACGGTAAAGAGCCTTCAAATGAAGCTTATTCATACTTCGACTATGCCTCCGACCAGAAGGAGGCGGAAGAAGGGGAAGAATTTGCCGCCGCCCGAGATTTCTTTAACGGTCAGATGGCAGGCTGCGAAGGTGCCAGCGGCATACTTCCCGATCTCGAAAAGGGTGACGGCCCCGGAAGGGAGGCAAGCCTTGTTAAAGCTGTAAGCGCCAAAGTCTCCGAGCGTTGCAGGAGTCTTGGCATATCACCGGCAAGCTATTTCCTGTCGGCGGCGTTCCTTGCTGCAGGTGCTTTCAGCGGCAGTAAGAAAGTATATATCTGCACTATAAGCAACGGCCGTTCCGACCTTAGGACTTCCGATACTCTGGGTATGTTCGTCAACACCCTGGCTCTGGCCTCTGACACCTCGTCGGCAAGCTCGGCCGAGTACCTGAAGCAGACCGATGACGCCTTCTCCCAAACCAGGGCGCACGAGAACTACCCGTTCGCAAAAGTGGCGTCCGACTTTGATTTCCAGCCTCAGATAATGCTCGCATATCAGGTCGGCGTGCTTGAAGAGTACCGTATCAACGGCGAGGCCATCAAGTCGGAGAATCTTGAGAGCAGCGCTCCTAAATTCCCCGTGAGCATCTTCATTGAAGGTAAAGAGGGAGAGGAGGTTATACATCTCCAGTACGATGATTCCCTCTACAGCAAAGAACTCATGCAGAGTTTTGCCGACACTATGGAGAATATCGCCAGCGTCCTTGCTTCCGACTGCTCTCTTGACGGCATTTCGCTTATCAATCCCGCCCAGGCCGGCATGCTGGACGGATTCAATTCATACTCTACTCCTGTCGATAGTTCCCGGACCATTGTTTCACTCTTCAAGGAGCAGGCGGCCCGCAATCCCGAGGCGCTGGCGGTTTCGTACCAAGACAAGCAACTCAGCTATGGCCAGCTGGACGCTATCACCGACAGGATCGCAGCCTACATCACTTCGCTTGGACTTGGACGCGAAGATGTGGTTTCCGTCCTCATTGGCCGCAGCGAGATGATGCCGATTGCATCTCTTGGTGTGCTGAAGGCAGGATGCGCTTACCAGCCTCTCGATCCGTCATATCCTCAGGAACGCCTGAACTTTATGATTCAGGATGCTGATGCAAAGCTCCTGATTGCCGACGGCGATTTGCTGCATCTTCTCAACGAATATAACGGCCCCATGCTGGATACGGCAAAGATAGATTCTTTGCCCGAGGGCCCTTTGCCCGAAGGCCCTCTGCCCGAGAGTCTCTTCATACTGTTATACACTTCCGGATCAACCGGCGTTCCCAAAGGATGCATGCTCGAGCATAGGAACCTGGTGAATTTCTGCACCTGGTACCGCGAATACTACGACCTTACTCCGGACAGCCGCGTGGCAGCGTACGCCAGCTACGGTTTCGATGCCTGCATGATGGATATGTATCCCGCGCTCACTACGGGAGCAAGCGTGCATATTATTCCCGAGGAGACCAGGCACGATATGTCGGCCATCGACAAGTTCATTACTTCCAACGGTATAACTCACAGCTTCATGACCACCCAGGTAGGCGTCATGTTCGCACAGAACTATCCGGACAATCCGTCACTGAAGCATCTGTCGGTAGGAGGGGAGAAACTGGTGTCCATCAATCCTCCTTCGTATGCGTTCCACAACGGCTACGGCCCCACCGAGTGTACCATCTTCTCAACCATATTCGACGTTCAGAAGAAAGAGGCCAACATTCCCATCGGCCATCCGCTCAGCAACCTCAAGCTCTATGTGGCCGACAGTTCATTCAGAAGATTGCCGGCAGGAGCCGTCGGGGAGCTTTGGATTTCCGGCCCCCAGGTAGGCCGCGGCTATCTTAAGAGGCCCGACAAAACAGCCGAGACATATATTCCCAATCCTTTCGAGGCTGATGCGCCCTACGACCGTGTGTACCGCACAGGTGACATAGTACGCTACCGTATGGACGGCAACGTCGAGTTTGTGGGCCGGCGTGACGGGCAGGTCAAGATCCGCGGATTCCGAGTGGAAACCAAGGAGGTGGAAGCCGTGATTAGGGAGTTCCCCGGTGTGAAAGACGTTACCGTGCAGCCTTTCGACAGCCCTTCTGGAGGCAAATTCATTGCCGCCTACGTTGTTATCGACGGGCCTCTGGATACCAAGGCGCTGTCAAGCTTCATTCTCCAGCGCAAGCCGCCGTACATGGTGCCTGCAGCTTTCATGAAGCTCGAGCAAATACCTCTCAACGTCAATCAGAAAGTCGACCGCAAGGTCCTTCCCGCTCCGGTAATGAACTCCGCGGATTCGTATGTCGAGCCGTCCAACGATACCGAAAGGGCCCTGTGCGAGATATTTGCGCAGGTGCTGGGAATGGACCGCACCGGTGTAACGGACAATTTCTTCGATCTTGGAGGTTCTTCCCTTATGGTCACCAACGTGCTGGTAAATGCCGAGCGCAAAGACCTGCACTTCTCATACGGCGACGTGTTCGCACATCCTACCGCCCGTGAACTTGCCGCCTTCCTTACCGGCCAGTCTCCCGTTGCCGAAAGTGATGATGATGTTGCAGGTTACGATTATTCTGCCATCAATAAATTACTGGCAGGGAATACGCTGGAGAACTTCATAGGCGGCGAGAGGCAGGAACTCGGCAAGAACATACTCCTTACAGGTACTACGGGATTCCTCGGAATCCATATGCTCCGTGAGGTCCTCGACCAGACACCTTCAGATACTGTTATCTGGTGCCTGCTTAGAGGTAAGGGGGCCATCAGCGCCGAGCGCAGGCTCACCGAAATGCTGGTCTATTATTTTGGCCGCGATTATATGCACCTTCTCGGGAGCAGGATAAGGGTTATCCAGGGCGACATCACCGACGGTGCCGTATTCGCCTCCATGCTTCTCTCCGGTACGCCGTACGATACGGTTATCAACTGCGCTGCCAACGTAAAGCACTTCTCACGCGGGAACGACATTCTGAAGGTCAATTACGAGGGCGTGAAGAATATCGTCGATTTCTGTATCAAGCGCGGTGCAATGCTGATTCAGGTTTCCACCGAGAGTGTCGGCGGAATGGCCGCGGGCGAATCGCCTATGCTCACGGAGCAAATGCTGTACTTCGGGCAGAACACCGACAACCAGTACGTATTCTCCAAGTTCATGGCCGAGCGTTACATACTCGAAAATGTTGCCGGTGGCAAGTTGAACGCAAAGATAATGCGTGCAGGTAATCTGTCGCCGCGTGCTGCCGACGGAGAATTCCAGATAAACTTCAACACCAACGCCTCCATGGGGCGCCTGAAGTCGTACAGGATACTGGGTGCTTGCCCTTACTCGCTACTGGAAGCTAAGATGGAGTTCTCTCCCATCGACGAAACGGCAAAGGCGGTGGTACTCCTTGCCCGGACCCCGAAAGAGAACTGCGTGTTCAATGTCTCCAATAATCACCTGATTCCTATGGATGACATCGTATCGCGCCTGAAGCTTGGTGACGGCTCTTCTCTGGAGTATCTTGAAGATGCCGACTTCTTCCGCCGCATGGAAGAGGCCAAATCGGACCCCAAGAAGGCTAAGATTCTCTCCAGCATCATCGCGTATGACCAGGCCGACGGCCAGTTGCATATGGTTGAGCCATCTACAGCCTTTACGATGCAGATCCTGCACCGCCTCGGCTTCCGCTGGGACCAGACCAACAGCCGTTACGTGGATATGATTTTTGAAGTACTTGACTCATTCCGCTTCTTCGACACAGCTTTGGATGATTAAAGAGTAGAGCGGGGTGGGTGCGGGCCCGAGATTGGCGAAAACTGTCCCGCAGAGCAGTTTCGAGCCCGCTGCGGGCCCGAGATTGGCAAAAGTGGTCCCGACATGGTACCTTTTTTTGAAATACGAACGGAGAAGACTCTTTTACGGGGTTGTCTCCGTTTCATTTTTTTAAAAGGAAGCTGGATAGTGTTGAACAGAGTCTGATTATTTGCTATATTTGCAATTGCTCATCGGGAGAGACATACCCGAGAGTAGAAGGCAATTTTGTGCTTTTATCCTCGATTTCGAAATCTGGAAAATTTCATGGAGGGGTAAACAATACAGAATTTGCCTTGCGTTGATATGTGATCGGTTCTCCGACTGCATATAGGCAAGGTATCACACTGTGTTTGCATTCTCCCAAAGGTTTTCCAGAGCCCGAAATCAGGTGCAGACAAAAGAGTTCCCTTGCCTTTTTTGTGTTTTGCCGTTTCTGGGACTGGCGGCCGGGAATTTCTATACCAGTATGTTGAACAATATGTTTAATGGTAACAAATTAATGCAGTATCTAACAATTGTCTCTTGCTGCTTGCTTTTGTTCTTCAGCGTTTCATGCGAAAAAGCTCCAGAAGAGGTGGCAATAAAAGCAGTATCTCTTAGTCAGGCAACAGCGGAGATGATAATCGGAGAAACAGTCCAGCTACAAGTCTCAATTGTACCTTCTAACGCCACAGATAAAACAGTCATTTGGGCATCATCCAAGCAGTCTGTAGCTACGGTATCCTCCACTGGCCTAGTATATGCTCTTTCGGAGGGCACTTCTTCTATCATGGCAACAGCAGGAGGTATAACTACGTCCTGCGAGGTAACCGTTATTAAAGGTTTTGTTGATGTTTCTTCAATCCTTTTGAATACAACCTCCTTGTATCTTGTGGAAGGCGAACAAGAAACACTCAAGGCTACGGTTCTACCAGATGATGCTACAAACAAGAACGTGGAGTGGAGTTCCTCCGTGCCTTCAGTCGCTTCTGTCAAGGATGGGATTGTATCCGCACATAAAGAAGGTACAGCAACAATCACAGCTAAAGCTGGCAATCATTCTGCCGAGTGCCTAGTCGTCGTTAAACCTAAAGTAATAGCGGTATCGGAGATTATTCTAAATAAAAACAAGCTTGTTTTGATGGAAGGAGAAGAAGAGACACTTGTTGCTACGGTTAAGCCCGACAATGCAACGGACAAAACGGTAGAATGGACAAGCTCCGATGAAAGTGTTGCAAGAGTTTCATCTTCCGGAAAAGTGTCAGCTATAGCAGGAGGGGCGGCAATTATAACGGCCAAATCTGGCGAAAAACAAGCTGTCTGCTTGGTTGAAGTTCAGAAGAGAATACCAGTATCGTCCGTTACACTTAATAAAGAATCTTTAATATTAGAAAAAGGCCAGTCTGAGACTCTTGTGGCTTCAGTATTCCCTATTGATGCCACCGATAAAACTGTTACTTGGACAAGTAGCAATCCAGCCATCGCTACGGTATCTAATGGCGTTGTTAAGGCAATTGCTGGTGGAAACGCTACAATTACAACGAGTGCTGGTGGACTGTATGCAACTTGTGAGGTAACAGTAATAGTATCTGTTACAAACCTTGTTTTGAGTGAAACATCTTTAACTCTCGTAGAGGGGCAGACATCCACTCTAACAGTTAAGATTGAACCTTATGATGCCACAGATAAAACTGTTACTTGGGTTTCTGACAATCCCGAAATAGCATCTGTGGAGAATGGAAAGGTTACTGCGTTAAGTGGAGGCCAAACTACCATTTCTGCTTCATCCGGTAGCCACTCAGCATCTTGTGTTATCAGCGTTCTCTCGGAGAAAGATCTTGATTTACCCCATGCGGTTACGGTACAATTGAATTCAAGTTATGGTATTGCCCTATACAACGGGAATAGATTTTATACGAAAAAAGTGACAATACGCAACAATAGTATTGTGGATGTTTATGTCAACAAAGTAGAATCTCCCAACTGTTATTACTATTCATATGACGAATACTATTCATCTATGGATATAAGTGTTCCCCGTATTGTCAGTATTAATTCGGCAGTTGGAACAATCAAAGCAGGCAAGTCATTCGAATTAAACCTGTATTGCACTCAGTATCCTCCCTCTTCAAGCGTTATAATTTGGTTTAAGTATAATGGACATGACTATAAAATAACTAATTAGTATTATATGTGTGTTGTGAAGAACGGCCCTATAGCTATAATAGGGATTGTATTATTGAGCTTATTACTTTCTTGTGAGACAAATAAAGAAGTATTCGTGTCATCGGTTTCTCTTAGCCACGCTACTGCCGAGATGCTGATAGGAGAAACACTTCAACTAGTGGCAAATGTTAATCCTGCGAATGCTACTGATAAGACTGTTATTTGGGCCTCATCAAAACAGTCTGTTGCCACAGTATCTAACAATGGGTTAGTAACTGCTATTTCTGAAGGTCAAGCTACTATTTATGCCAACGTGGGAGGAAAAATGGCGTCATGCTCGGTTATTGTTCAGGAGAAGATAATTGCTGTTACCTCTGTCACACTGAACAAAACGGAGCTTGTTTTATACATAGGTCAGTCTGAGACTCTCGTGGCAACAGTCAAGCCGGATAATGCTACTGATAAAACAATAGTATGGTCTAGTTCAGATGAAACAGTTTCTATAGTTTCATCAGAAGGGAAAGTAACTGCTTTGAAAGAAGGAACGTCTACTATTACAGCTAACATTAATAATAAATCTGCCGTATGCAACGTCGCTATTGTTAAGGATCCTAAAGAAAATGCAATAGATTTTGCAGATATAAAACTAAAGGCCGCTTTAGTAACTCGTTTTGATACAAACAAGGATGGCGAGATATCATACAGAGAAGCCGCTGCTGTTTCTTCTATTGAGGGGGTATTTGAGGGTGACACATCGTTTAAGTCATTTGATGAGTTTCAATTTTTTAGCGGTGTAACGAGAGTGCCTAATAATATGTTTGAAGCTTGGGCACAGATGGAGAGCATTGTACTCCCTGGTTCAATTGTTACTATTGGGGAATCGGCATTTAATAATTGTTTGAGTTTAAGAAAAATAGAGATTCCCGACGGTGTTCTGAATATAGGTCAAAGAGCTTTTTCGTCATGTGCTCAACTAAAAAAGATTATAATCCCACAGTCTGTAAATAGTATTGGTAATTATATCTTTTCTGGATGCGGAGCGCTTGAATCAATAACCCTTCCTAATGGCCTTCGCAGCATTGGGTGGGGAGCATTTGAAAATTGTAAAAGCCTTTGTTCAATTGAACTCCCGGAACAGATTGAGGCCATTGGGATAAGCGCTTTTGAAGGAAGTGGACTTACGTCTATTACAATACCTTCAAGCGTTACAACTGTGAATAATCAAGCATTTAAGAAATGTCAGCAATTGTCGACGGTCTCTTTCAACAATCCTAAAACGGTTATAGAGTCATTAGCATTCATGGATTGTAATCGTCTGTCTACCGTTATTCTTCCAGCAAGTATTAAACGCCTTGAATATGGTGTCTTTTGGGGTTGCTACAGCTTGAGAACTATAGATATTCCTGAAACGGTAACAGAACTTGATGGCTCAGTTTTTTGGGGATGTACATCACTCAAATCAATTGTATTACCTGCAAGTATTGTGTCGATTGGAGGCTCCTCCTTTTATCGGTGTTCAAACTTAAAAACTGTAACAATTCACTCCATAGTCCCTCCTGTTTTAGGTGGTCAAGCTTTTTATATAGGACTTTATGTTTCGGACGGGAAGTATCATTATCCGGACAGCATTCTAGTACCGAAAGAAAGCTTGGACAGCTATAAAAAAGCGGATGGCTGGAAAGAGTATTCAGATATTATTTATGCGCAGCAATAAAAAATGATTTCTACCGTTAATTGCATTTTGAAACAAACCTAAACTTGTTTATAGCTGACTGTATATTGATTTTTATATGAGCAGGACAACATATTTGCTATTCTTTTCCGTATGCTTCTTTGCACTTATTTGCAGTTGCGATAAAACCCAAGAAAAAGAGGTTCCAGTTGAATCTGTAAGCATCAGTCAACCAATAGCAGAACTACTGGTTGGCGAATCAATTCAGTTGATAGCGATGATATCGCCTAAGCAAGCCACCGATCAAACGGTTATTTGGGCCTCGTCCAAGCCGTCTGTGGCGATTGTGTCCGATGGTGGTATTGTGACTGCTTTAGCAGAAGGGGAATCGACAATCATTGCCAATGCCGGTGGGAAGAGCGCTTCTTGCCTGGTGACCGTTACTTCTTCGTCGGGGCCGTCGGATTCGCCTGTTACTAGCGTTACTTTAGATAAGACCTCTCTCACACTTTTAGTTGGGGAAGAAGCAACCCTTAAGGCAACGGTTAAGCCTTCAGATGCTCCCAACAAAGAGGTTGCGTGGATTTCTGGCAATACGGCCATAGCTACGGTGGATGGAAATGGAAAGGTAAGTGCAAAGTCTGTTGGTGAGACCAATATAACGGTTCTTACCAAGGTTGGAGGCAAGAAGGCTGATTGCAACGTAATCGTAACGGCTGAGAAAGTCAAGGTAACCGGCATTAGCTTGAACACTAATTCGCTGTCTCTGGCGGTGGGAGAAACACAAACCCTCGTTGCTATAATAACGCCTTCTAATGCTTCGAACAAAAAGGTCGACTGGCTCTCCAATGATTCTTCTGTCGCATCAGTTGACGAGGAGGGGAATGTTACTGGTAACGGGCTGGGAAGCGCTACCATCATAGCCACTACGGCTGACGGAGGCAAAAAGGCCACCTGCTCTGTTAAAGTAACCAAGTCAGGGTCTTCCGTAGCAGTGACCGGCATAAAACTGAACAAGTCGTCCATTACCATCGGTGTAGGTGAAAGCCAGACTCTCGTAGCTACGATAGAGCCGTCCAATGCCACCAACAAGAATGTCAACTGGACTTCCAACGACACTTCAATCGCCACTGTGGACGAGACCGGGAAGGTGACCGGTAAGGGCGTAGGCAATGCCACAATAATCGCTACCACTGCTGAAGGCGGCAAGAAAGCCACCTGCTCAGTAAAAGTAAACCCTTCCAGCTCTTCAGTTGCAGTTACAGGTGTAAGCCTTGACAGAACCTCTTTGAACCTGAGCGTTGGAGAGAGTGCTACATTGATGGCCACTGTGACCCCATCTAATGCTTCTAACAAAGAGGTGACCTGGTCTTCGGACCAAACATCTGTAGCCACCGTAGATGCCAGGGGAAAGGTTACTGCCAAGAATACTGGTACTGCCAGAATAACAGTAACGACTAATGATGGTGGCAAAAAGGCCTATTGCACAGTAACTGTAAATTCCTCAATACAGGGCTACTCTCTTTCTTCTTGGCAATTGAATCCTGATTGTATAGTTGGCACTAATGACAGATTAAATACTACACGTCCTTCTGACAGTGCATACTACGGGAACGAGCCATACCGCTCTTATGGAGCAATTGGGCTATTTGATCCGGAGAAGAATAATACCACGAATATACTTTGTCATTTTAAACATGGAGCCGAATGCTGGAATAATGACAATATGAGCTACGCATATACGTTCAAGGTGATAAACTACAAGAACGATGTTGTGGATATTATTGATGGCTATACGAAAAATAGCGCGGATTTTGATGCGGATGGATACGCATACATAAAGGTTTATGGTGAAAATCTCAGAAACATGGGCAAAGGAGTGTATCCTAGCCCGGATATAATGATTAGAAAACCTTCATCTCTCGTCAAAGGGAGGGACATCCTAATTGAAGTTACTGAATATATTTCTAATAATAACGCGGTTCAAAGAGGTTATTATTATCTAGTACCAGATGCTGGAAGAAACGCAAAGATAGAGTTTACTGGGCAAGGTGTTGAGTTAGGTGTCTTCCCTGATAGTAATGATTATGTAATGGTTCATGAGTTTATGCCCATCATTTACAAAAATGGGAAGAAGATTCTAGAATGGAATAAGTCTTTGAAGGAGTGGTCGATTACCAGCGACGGCTATAGTATGGGGATAACTAGTTCATATAGGGTAGAAGTTAGGATGACAAAGCTCATTTTTGATAAAACCGCGAAAGACACTGAGAAGTCCTTTTTAAATAGGCTTTTCCTTTTTGAAGCAGGAGATAACATTATGCACAACCCTTCCATCTATCCTGAAAAAGGAGGAATCGCTTGTGACTGGAGTTATGGCCCTGTTTTAATGTCGAATAAAATAGCTGGCTATGAGATGGATGTATTATATGATGGACGGTCTATAACCACCGTAACCGGAACAATCAAAATACTAAGTTATGGTAAAAAAGCTCATCCTTATCACCATCCCGACGGGTCTTGGTGGAATTAGATTGTTATTCACCCTGAAACACGTTTTCGAGTCTAGTATTTGACCCGTTTGCAGTGCATCAAGGTAATAGATGTCACTGGAGAGAGGGAATACACTAGAATAACAACTCCCGATACATGGTTCTTGGGGAAAAATATTCAGTGGAAAGACATTCCCGGCAGAATCAGAAAAGAATGCTTTCACTTGTCATCATTCTTAGACGAGTGGCCAATAACTATGCCTAAATAGCCGATCAGTGCATATATGGCAATACCTATACAAGCGAATATGAGAAACAGGCTCCAGCTCATGGGCTTGCCGGCCAGCAATAACCCCAGAGGGAAGAGAACGATATAAAGGGCACCGCTTATCGCCCATCGCTTGATGAAATTCTTTTGTTCCTTATTTAGTTTCATACTAACGTTCTGATCTTAGCCAAATATACACAAAAAAAACAAGTTATCGGTCGGCGCACATTTCTTCCTGAGTGGTGCTATAGTTGAAGCGACTCTTGTTACAGGAGGATCCTGGCCAGGTCGCTGAAGGAACGGACGGCTGTCTCGTAATGCGTGCCTTTGCGCTCCCGATGATACCGGACCGATGGAACGGTTTGCTTTATCTGGTAGTACAGCAGGTCCGCGCAAACCACGGGTATTATATCGTCGTTCTCAGAGTGTCTTATCACTACCTTAACTGAAGTCGGAATCGGTTGACTGCCGGCCCCTGGGACGGCAAAAGTATCCAGTATGGCCTTGATACGCTCCAATTCCTGTGAACCTTCCGGAGTGAAAAACTCAGGGCGCAGGTAAGTATGCAAGTCTTCTCCGTAAATCCTGGCCATTTCCCTGGGATTCAAAGTGCTGGACGACAGCGATTCATAGTCTTTCAACACTCGGCCATAAAAGATTTTTGCCGGGTCTAGCCCTGCATCGCACCAAAAATTGAGGCTTCTTACCAATGAGGGATAGATGAGATAGTTGATGGTCCCTTTCTGCAGGGTGCTTTCCAGTGCGAGGCGGGGATCGTAAGCGCCTCCTCCCACACACAAAGCCTTTACTTTCACTCCGTATGACGGGTCGGAACTGTAGAGACCGGCAAGTGCCACGGCGCTGGGGGCACCGAGCGAGTAACCGAACAGGTATGACTTGGACGGGAGAACCAAGTGTAGTTCGTTCTCGATATACTCTTTTGCTGCAAGCCTCAAGTGGGCGGACAAAATAGCGGAGTTCTCGCTCACCTGATATGCCACGGTGAGGCTGTCCGTAACCCCATATCCTATGAGGTCCGGCATGATTGTAACATATCCTAAGGACGAGGCGAGTATCTCTGTGGAGTACATGCGTGCAGTGCCGCAGAGATTTTTCTCCCTATTGTAAGGGCACATTTCCACCACTCCCCGAAATCTCCTGTTAAGCGGAAAAGCAACTATGCCCGACGCCTCTATGGCGCGTCCTTTGGGATCTTGGGTTTTATATTTCAATGCGACACAACGGGTTGTCCCTCCGAAACGGCGCAGCAGTTTGAAAGCAATGGCAATATCGTTCTTGTTGACATCGAGTCCAAATTCCACGATCACTGAGTCAAGTTGCTGCTCAAGCGATAGATCACGTTCGGCCAGCACAGATACCAGACGCCCCTGTCCTCTGACCGCAGTCGGCAAGAGGCACACGACGGCGAGGATTAAAACAACTAAGGTGCATCGAAAGCGGTACATTATACCTAAGTCCCGAGTGTCTGTTTGATGGCTGGTGATGGCAAAAATACAAATATCTCTAATAATCTGCAATTTATGGGACGTATCTTGCCATACAACACAGAGCCGCTGGGGGCCCTCCGCTAGAAACATTCGGGCAAGGTCTAATTTAAATGCCTGGACCTTGCCCGCTCATAGGGTTCCCACGCTGCTAGAAGCACGATTGATGGGCAAGGTCCCGCCCACGAAAAGAGACCTTGCCCGGTGCCGCCCAGAAAGCGTCGGCATCTGTTACATCAATTCCTCCATCTAGAATATGGAATGCTTCAAAACCTGACGGAACAAGATTGATGTTTCGGCCAGTTTCTCGCTCCCGGTTCTCCCTGTCTTCCTGGTAGTATGAAAGCGTCTCCCAACAACTGAACCAGTAGGTGTTCTTGGCCATATAGGAGTAATGTTCGTTCACCTTTGTGGTGGCTTTCTTGAATTCCGGATGATACTGCATCTTTTCGCCGGAAATGTAATGCTCCCTGATTTCCCTGAGGGAAAGCGGCGTGCCGTCCAGGTCAGAAGCATAGTTCCCATCCATATCAGTGTCTATCATCGCCCATTTACCCAGCTCGGGAAGCCACACCTCATTGACCACGTGGCAATCATTGTCATTCTCATCTTCCGGAAGGCAGGTGACATACCGGGCATCCAGACCGGCGGCGAGCATCAGTTCAAAGGTGAGGATACTGTGCAGCCGGCAGTTGAACGCCGGTGCGACGTTCTTGGTATACTCCCACAGGTCGATGGCATTCCGGTGCTCAGGCTCTATCTCCTGATTGTCGTGCGGGATGTTGGCCGCCACATATTTGCCGATGGCGAGAGCCTTGGTCCAGGTGTCCGCATCAGCATCGTACAACTGTTCCAACTGGAAATAATCCCGGATCTCTTTTGCCCGGGCCGAATCCTGAAGTATCTTCATTTCAAAGGCAACCGAGTCCTTCTCAAAAGGCCCGGAAGTGCGGAGCTTCTCCACATATTCCCCGAACCGTCCTTTTGTTGACGGATAGATAGAGATGGTCGTTTTCCCATCAAGCAAGAAAAGAATGAGCACCGTGGACAGAATACCGATCACGGCAAAGATGCCCCAAATAACTTTCAGAATCGTTTTCATGCACATCGAATCTTACTTGTCCTTGTTTTTGGATCTGATGACCTGCACAATTTCGATTATTCTTCTTAAGACAAAAATGGGAAGAGTGATGAGAAGTACCACGCGAAACCAGTCCATCGGCCGATGGAGCGTTTGTACGAATAAGTTGACGAAAACAGCGATGACAAACAATGACCAGAAGATGCGCCATCCTCTCGATTCAAAGAATAATTTTGTCTTGTCCCAGAAACTGCTCATAATAATGGATGGATTTCGATTAATCGCTCCAAATATACACAAAAATTCAAGTTGTCGGTCAGCGGACATTTCTTCCCGGGCGATGCTATAGTTGAAGCGAATACTGCGGAAGAGGATCAAAAAGGGGACGCTTACAATTTATTATAGCGAAAATCCTTTTGGCTAATAATAAATGAGAGTGAACAACAAACGCTTCGTGAACGACCCAAAAATTACCAAGATCAATCCTTGCTATAACCAAATAGAAAGACCTGCCAACTCGGCTAACGGTGATATATAGATTGGAATAACAGGTCGTTTTCAGTTCATTCATGTAATCTTTAAATATCGAGGAAGTCGATTGCCTTTCAGCCTTTAAAAATCAAAAGCAAAAATCTGACATGGAGGATATGTTAAGAGTCTCTTTCTGGGGTAGCATATAGAAGGTTCAAGTCCTACCCAATTCATATCGAGAGGCTTAAGTTTACAGGACTTGAGCATCTTTTGCTGAACAAATGATTGATAATGCCTCATAAAATGCTATATTTGCTCAAACATCAATCAAGTAATATGGCAACACAACAATACCCCTGCGAGACCTGTAAACTACGGGCTCATTACGACAAGAATCCTAAATCCATCATAGCTCGCTTCTGGCGCTGGCACATCAACTTCTGCCCGGGATTCAAGGCGTACTTTACTAATCAGGACGAAGAGACAAAGGCCGCACTACGAGAGAGGTATAACTTTCAAAAGTATCAGTAGAATAAGCTAAGTCTGATCCTTGTTTTTATGGTCGGCAAATACAAAGTCATAACCCTTTTACTCCCTCTATCCAACATTTCACTCCGGTTATATGCCGGAGTGAAATTGTTTTATTATGGAGTTGAAGGGGGAGTATAATGGGCTGAAATTGCAACCTTTTTGCAACCTCCTATAAACTGCTGCTTGCTGCCTTCCGGGCGCAAAATTAAGTTGTTGATAGACAGTGCTTTAAACATTTTAGGGTGCCAGTGAAACGGGCCCCCTAAATCAATTAAATTGCTGTCAATCAGTGCCTTAACTTTGCGCTGTGAAGCGCGACCCGGCATCCCTCAAGTTGTTCTAGCCCCGGAACAGCGACACAGCCACACGCACCTGGTTGATTTAGCTCCGAAAGTGCGACTACACCACGCCCCCTCTAAACAAAACAAGCACCCACGTTTCCGTAAGTGCTTGATTTTCAGGAGCTCCCCCTCGGGGACTTGAACCCAGGACCCCCTGATTAACAGTCAGGTGCTCTAACCAACTGAGCTAAGGAGGAATATTTCACCCGTCATTTCTGATGGGACTGCAAAGTTACGCTGAATTTTCAGATTTGCAAATAATTTCTGGATTTTTTTGTATCTTGTTCTTCGATTTGTAACGATTGGCTGCTATGAATGCTAAGATACAGGAGGTTCTTGATTGGCTGGAGCGGAACGGGATTCCTTATGAGATTCACTACCATCCGCCGCTGTTTACGGTGGCGGAGGCACTAGCGTACTGGAAAGATATCGATTCTACCCATTGCAAGAACCTTTTCTTCCGAAATCACAAGGGCAACAGGCACTATCTGGTGAGCCTGGAGTGCCATAAGGACCTGGATATCCACGCTCTTGAGCACAAGTTGAGGCAGGGCAAACTGAGTTTCGCAAGCCCCGAGCGCATGGACCGTTGCCTAGGCGTGACTCCTGGTTCGGTGTGCGCATTCGGGCTTATCCACGATATGGACATTGCTTCTACGGCCAATCCTAAAGAGCTTTTCGAGAATGGCCACAGGGTAAAGTATTTCATCGACTCGGACCTCAAAGATTCGCCTAGGGTGAGTTTCCATCCCTGCGACAACAGCGCCAGCGTCGTTATTTCGGGCGAATCTTTCCGCCGCTTCCTGTCCATTTGGGGAGGGGAGTACGAGTGGATAGACGTATGATTTGCTCCGCTCGCGGATATTTGCTAAATTTGCCTTGTTATGGATGTGACTTTTCTGTCAAGGATGATAGGGGAACTTATCCTCGACCACGATTCCCTGTCCCTGCCCGGGCTGGGGACTTTTGTGGTTGAAGATATGCCCGCTTCGTTCTCTGACCGTGGATATACCGTCAACCCTCCTTACCGGCGCCTGTCTTTCTCGGAGAGGGAGAGCGCAGACGGATTGCTTGCCGAATTGTATGCCAGCAGCAATCCGGTGCAGGAGGAAGAGGCGGAGGCAATAATCAGTGCGTTTGTTCTGGACCTAAAGGCGGAGCTGCAGCGGGACAAGGGAGTAGATCTGCCAGGGCTGGGCCGTCTGAGGGCCACCCGTGAGAACCATATCTTCTTCGTTCCCGACGAAGATTTGGATATTTCGCCTGAGGCGTGCGGCCTGGAGCCGGTGTCGCTTAAGTCGCGCCGCAGTGCCACGCTGCCCGATGTGATGCAGCCGGTCCCGGCAGTCCCGGAACCTCAGATTGCCTCGGAACCACAGGTCGCTCCGGAGCCTCCGGCAGTCCCTGCAGTGGAGCAGGTGCCCGCGGCAGAAGCGACAGCCCTTGAAGCTCCCGCTGTAGAAATACCCGCCGCAGAACCCGCGCCCGCCTCAGAACCCGCGCCCGCCGCCGAGCCGGAGCCGGCTATAATAGCACCCAAGCCCCGTCGCAGGGCGCTGGGCTGGGCCCTTGGCGTTGTAGGCGCCGCCGTGGCCTTGCTGCTCGCATTCGTACTGGCCTCGCGCCTGTCGCCCGGCTCCACCGACCGCCTGCTCTATACTCAGGAGGAATTAGCAATCATTAACGCACCCGAAGATGGATCTGGTTTATCCCGTTAGCATAGCCCCCCTGGCATCGGCCGGCAAGGGCGCCCGCGAAATGGTGCCGGTAGTGGAACCCACCGGAACCGTCATCGGACGGGCCTCCAGGGCTTCCTGCCACTCAGGCACCAAGCTCCTTCATCCGGTAGTCCACTTGCATATAATCAACCGTTTCGGCCAGGTTTACCTGCAGCGCCGCGCGGCCACCAAAACGCTCCTGCCCCTGTACTGGGATACGGCGGTGGGCGGCCACGTCAATTACGGCGAGTACCTTCGCGAGGCTCTCTTCCGCGAGGCGGCGGAGGAACTCGGTTTCTTCGACTTCAACCCCGTGCTTCTGGTCTCCTACATTTACGAATCGTCCATCGAGAAGGAATTGGTCAACACGTTCGCCACTGTGGGCAACTTTACCCTCAAGCCCGACGGAACCGAGGTGTGCGATGGCAGGTGGTGGACCATTGAAGAGATCGAGGCGGCCTTTGGCAAGGATATACTTACTCCCAATTTCGAATACGAATTCCCCAAGATAAAGCAAAGCTTGTTAGCCCTACTTTAAAATGGACCAGCTAAACAAATTCATACAGGACCAGTTGTCGGTGTGGCCCCTGGCCGCGGCCAACTTCCGGGCCCTCAAGGGTATGCAGACCCGCACCCTCAAGGTGGGCGGCTTGGAGTCAAAGATTCAGTTCAATCCAGAGCGTATAGCTTCCAGCACCGCCGACACCGCCCCTGCCACGCTTGCGGCAAGACCTTGTTTCCTTTGCGTGAAGAACCGCCCCAAGGAGCAATTCCATCTTAAGTTCGAGGGGCGCAAGGGCCGCCTGTACAATATCCAGGTCAACCCTTATCCCATTTTCCAGAAGCATCTTGTGATAGCCCGGTCGGAGCATCTGCCGCAGGCCATCTGGCATCATCTGCCCGACATGCTCGACTTTGCCTGGAACTACCAGGACTATACGGTCTATTATAACGGCCCCAAGAGCGGCGCTTCCGCACCTGACCATCTTCATTTCCAGGCCATACCCAGGGAGTCTCTGCCGCTCGAGAAGGCGATCGATGCCTTCCTTGAGGCCCCCGGCACCCCGCTTTCAGTGGTTAAGGACGCGCAATTGTATCATTATCATGGTTTCACCAGAGGCGTTTATTGCATCAAGGCCCTCACCACCAAATCGCTGGCAAAAGTCTTCTACCAGTTCCTTGACTGCTGTCCCGTTCCCGACCCGGGCCTCGAGCCGCGCTTCAATCTGTACGCCTGGTACAAAGCCGATGTGAACGAGTACAGGGTGATGGTGGTGCTTCGGAGCCTTCTGCGCTCGCATCATTATTATTCCGACGGCCCCGACCACTTGACCATTGGCCCCGGTGCGGCGGAAATGGCAGGCGTTTTTGTGGCTCCTCACCTTGAGGACTTCCTCAAGGCCACTCCCGAAATGCTGGAAGAAATGCTGTCGGAGGTAAGCGTGAGCCCCTCGGACGAGCAAATGATAAACAAGCGCCTTACGCGCCGCCAGCCCGAGATTGAAGTGGGCATAATATCCGCTCCCGAAATCGAATTCGAAATAATCTCCGACGGCGCCGGCCCCCAGAGGGTGAGCGTCTGCGACGGGCGCATCAATTACAACGGCACCTTGTACGACGAGCTTCTTTTTGACTCGGTAACGCGCTCGACCCTGTTTGCCGAGCCTTCGTTCATACTGCGTAACGTGCCCATCGGTATCGACTTCCACTGGCAGAGAAAGCAAAACCAGAAGTTTGCCGGATCCCTGAAATTCATAGTCGAAGGCGGCAAGATAACTGCCATCAACAAGGTCGGGCTGGAAGATTACCTGCTGAGCGTCATCTCGTCTGAGATGAGCGCAGGCTCCTCGCTGGAGTTCCTCAAGGCCCACGCCGTCATTTCCCGCAGCTGGGCTATGGCGCGAATGCAGGACCGCCGCAACCCTGAGCAAGCCGAATCGGCAGTTCCGCATGCCAACTACGATGTGTGCGCCGACGACCATTGCCAGCGCTACCAGGGGCTTACCCTGGCAGTGGGGGACGGGGTGCGCGACGCCATCGACCAGACCTGGGGCGAGGTGCTCAGATACGGCGGCAAGATCTGCGATACCCGCTTCTCAAAGTGCTGCGGTGGCCGTACGGAGCTCTTCAGCACCTGCTGGGAAGACAGGGACTATCCCTACCTGCAGAGCATCGAAGACCCTTACTGCAACTGTCGGGACGGGGAAATCCTTGCCAAGGTGCTTAACGACTACGACCTCGAGACTACCGACTTCCACGACTGGGAGCAGCGCTACACCCGCGAGGAACTCTCCAATCTTGTACGTGAGCGCACCGGCACCGATTACGGCACCATCGAGTCGCTGGAGGCCGTGGAGCGCGGCCCTTCAGGGCGTATCAAGTTCCTTAAGATCAATGGCAGCAAGGCTTCAGGCGTCATTGGCAAAGAGCTGGCCATCAGGCGTGCTCTCAGCACATCACATCTCAAGAGTTCCAATTTCGATGTCACCGTTGAGGGCGACTACTTTGTGCTGCGCGGGCATGGCTGGGGCCACGGCGTAGGGCTCTGCCAGATAGGCGCGGCCGTCATGGCCGAAAAGGGATTCGGTTACAAACAAATTCTTGAATACTATTATCGCGGTGCAGAAATCAGTTAGCAAAACCCCTTGGCTGTGGATTCCTACCCTCTATTTTGTGGAAGGAATCCCGTATTTCATAGTCAACACCATATCCTTGATCATGTTCAAAGATATGGGCATGGACAACGGCACCCTTGCCTTGCTGACAAGTCTTATCAGCATTCCCTGGGTGATAAAACCCCTCTGGAGCCCCTTCGTTGACATATTCCGCAGCAAGCGCTGGTGGATAGTCACAATGCAGTTCATAATGCTTGCGGCCATTGCCCTTGTGGCCTTTTCGGTGCGGCTTACTACGTTCACCGTAACCCTGATCCTGTTCATCATCGCCGCATTTGCCTCGGCCACCCACGACATAGCGGCCGACGGCTTCTATATGATTGCTCTCGATGAGCGCCGTCAGTCGGCATTCGTGGGCATCCGGAGCACTTTCTACCGCATCGCTATGGTGTTCGGGCAGGGCGTGCTGGTGGTGCTCGCCGGTGTGCTTGAAAAACGCATGGGAGATATCCCGGCGGCTTGGTCGGTGACCATGCTGGTTTCGGCGGGCCTGCTGTTGCTGATGGCTCTGTACCACGCATTTATCCTTCCTCGTCCCTCCGAAGACCGCAGTGCCGCCACCGTGCGCAACGCCTGTGACGTGGCTCGGGAATTCGGAGCCGCCTTCAGTTCGTTCTTCCGCAAGAAAGGAGTTTGGCTCGCAATAGCTTTCATGCTGCTTTACCGCCTTCCCGAGGCTTTTTCGGTAAAGATGCTCTTCCCGTTCTTTAAAGATCCGGTGGAGGTCGGCGGCCTTGGGCTGAGCACCGACACTTTCGGCCTGGTGTATGGCACTTTCGGCGTCATAGCCCTGCTTGCCGGAGGAATACTCGGTGGGCTTGCGGCGGCCCGTAGCGGGCTCAAACGCTGCATCTGGCCTATGGCGCTTTCGCTTGCCCTGCCGTGTTCGGTCTATCTGTTCATGAGCATATTCCAACCCTCCAATATTTGGGTAGTAGGTTCCTGCGTGGTGTTTGACCAGTTTGGCTACGGATTCGGTTTTTCGGCCTACATGCTCTACATGATGCACTTCTCCGAAGGCCCGCTCAAGACATCTCATTATGCCATCTGCACCGCGTTCATGGCCCTTTCGATGATGCTTCCCGGACTTGTGGCCGGATACTTGCAAGAAGCGCTAGGGTATGTTGGATTTTTTATACTTGTAATGCTATGCTGTCTCGCAACTTTCTTCGTTACTTTCTTTGTACGGCGGCGCTTGCCGTAAGCCTTACCGCATTCTGTCAGGTCAAGCCGGGCATAGAAGTTCTGCGCGACCGCGGCTTCGAGGGCTTGCAGGGCAAGAGGGTAGGCCTGCTGACCAACCCGAGCGGCGTTGACAGGGAGCTTCGCTCTACCATCGATATACTCCGCGAAAACGTGAATCTTGTGGCCCTCTATGCGCCGGAGCACGGAGTGCGGGGCGATATCTGGGCCGGAGGCAAAGTGGAGTCAGGTAAAGATGCGGCTACCGGCCTTCCGGTGCATTCGCTCTACGGAGCCACGAGGCAGGCTACTCCGGAGATGCTCAAGGGCATCGATATCCTGGTGTATGATATCCAGGACGTGGGCTCCCGCTCATATACTTTCATCAGCTGCCTTGGCCTTACCATGCGCACCTGCGCCGAGCTCAAGATACCCGTTATGGTGCTCGACCGGCCCAATCCTCTGGGAGGCCTCAAGATGGAGGGCAACGTGGTCCGCAAGGGTTTCCACTCTTATGTGAGCCAGTACCGCATTCCGTATATCTACGGCCTTACGGTGGGCGAGCTGGCCACACTTATCAACGAAGAAGGGCTCAACTGCGGGCAGAAGGGCGATCAGCCCCCCGTCAAATGCTCTCTCACGGTTGTGCCCATGGAGGGCTGGAAGCGCAGCATGACCTACGAGCAGACCGGTCTGCCCTGGGTGATGCCCTCGCCCAACATCCCTTATCCGCGCAGTGCTATCTGCTATCCTTGCGCGGGGCTTGTGGGTGAATTCAACAACTATCTCAACATAGGAATCGGTTATACCATACCGTTCGATGCATTCGCTGCCGAGTGGATCGACGCCGACGCCCTTAAGGAGCGGCTCGACAGTTACAATGTGCCCGGGGTGGCCTGGCGCACCGTCCACTATACTCCTTTCTACGGCAGCAGTGCAAAAAAACTTATCCACGGAGTACAGTATTATTTTACAGATTATAGCATAGCTCCTCTCACTCTGGTGCAGTTCTACGTCATGCAGGCGGTATATGAATTGTATAAAAAGAATCCATTCGAACTCTCCGAAGGCAGAATCTCGATGTTCAACAAAGTTTGTGGAACGGATTTTGTCAGTAAGGAATTCAGCAAGCGATTTAAGGTCCAGGATATCCTTCCGTACTGGAACGCCGACATCCCCGCCTTCAGATCCTTGGCACAAAAGTATTGGATTTACAATTAATACCACTGCCTTATGAAACACTTGACAAGATTTGCAGCCTTGATGACGGTAGCCGCCATCTTAGCTTTCCTTCCCAGTGCCCAGGTTTGTGGCCAGTCCCGGCGCAGCGGTGCCGGTCCCTCAACAAGTTCCCATCATAGTGGATCTTCATATTCTTCTCACAGCCCAAGCCGTAGCGGCGGTTCGTTCAGCGGAGGTTCATCCTCTTCGCACCGTGCGTCGGGTATCTCCGCTTCGCCGAGCACCCGTTCTTCGGGCGCCCATGTAGGCGGTGGCTCAAGCTACAGCCGTTCGTCCAGCAGCTCCAGCCGTCCGTCCGGCGGCCACGTGAGCAGCTCTTCGGCTCCCCGTTCGATGGGCAGCGCCCCTGCATACGGCGGAGCGCACGTCAACCGCGGCGGTTCGGCCTCTTCGGCTTCACGCCCGTCCGGCGGCCACGTTAGCAGCAGCTCTTCGGCTCCTCGTTCAATGGGCAGCGCACCTGCATACGGCGGAGCGCGCGTGAGCGGCAACCGTCCTTCGGGCGGCTCGGCCGGCAGCGACATCCAGAATCACGGAGCACGCGTGCCTTCAACCGGCTCGCACTCCGGCGGCGGTCACTCCGGTGTACGTCCCGATAACGGTTCGCACCACGGCGGCGCAGCTTCCGGAGGTGTAAGGCCCGACGGCGCACGCAGGCCCTCAGGCGGCAGCCATTACGGCGGACATGCCGGCGGCCCTTCCGCTAACAGCAGGTCTTATGCCGACGGAAATCACAGCCCCCGCAACTACGGCGGCCACGCTGCCCACAGGCCCGCTCCCGGTCATCGTCCCGGAGTAGCACCCGGCGCAGGACGCATCCACGTCAATCCCAGGCCCGGCCATCACATGGCACCCCGCCATCGCGAGCCCATTGCCCTGAGAGGTAATCCCGCCCACTTCCACGTGTACGGACATCATAACTACGGACACTATATTACTGTCCTGCCTCGTTACGAGATCCGTCACTACTGGGGCCGCGACTACTATTACTACGACAATATCTGGTACAGGTATTACTCCGGCAGATACTGGGTGTGCCGTCCTCCTTTCGGATACGTGTTCAGCCCTCTGGCCGATGCAGTCTATACCGCCTGCCGCTTCGCATACTACTTCGACAATCTGTATTACTACAATACTATCAACGACAACGCCCGTACAATCCAGGAGCAGAACAGCACCATAGCTGCCAACAATGCCCTGATTGCACAGCAGAACGCCAACATCGCTATGAACTCCTCGATGGCGGCCGCATCCGGCTCGCTCGCCCAGAGTCTCGGACTCGTGCAGAGCTACGCCAACGCCGGCGGCGAGTACTTCTACAACGACGGAGTGTTCTACACCAAGGGCGCTGACGGACAGTATGTTGTGATAGTACCTCCGGCAGGAGCCATAGTGGACAAGCTGCCCGACGACTTTGAGGTCGTGGAGCTCGGTGGCGGAACCTACTACAAGGTTGACGACACTATCTACCGAATGATAGTCAGTGCGGACGGAGATGCCTGCTTCGAGGTGCTCGGACAGTTGGTCTCATAACGCATGGCTACGATAGGAATATTCGATTCAGGCTCAGGTGGCCTTTCAGTTCTCAGGGAGATTCGGAAGATTCTCCCTGAGCAACGTTATATCTACTTCTCTGACAATGCTCATTGTCCGTACGGCGAAAAGTCGGCACAATACATTACCGACCGGTGCCGGGCCATAACGGACATGATGCTTTCGGAGGGAGCGAGCGCGGTGGTGGTGGCCTGCAATACGGCAACCGCCGCCGCAATTGCAACTTTACGCTCCGAGTACGCCTTGCCTTTCGTGGGTATGGAACCAGCCGTCAAGCCGGCCGCTACCGGCACCAGGTCGGGAGTGGTGGGGGTGCTTGCCACCGCCGGTACCCTTAAAGCCCCTAAGTATCTTAATATCAAGGGCCAGTATGCCGATGCGGTACGCATTGCCGAGCGTGTCGGCAAGGGCTTCGTGGAGCTGGTTGAGGCTATGGAGCTCGACGGCCCCCACGCCGAGGCCGTGGTCCGCGCCAGCCTGCAGCCGTTGCTTGACGAGGGCGCCGATACCATTGTGCTCGGATGCACCCATTATCCTTTCCTGCTGCCCCTTATGCGGCGTATTGCCCCCGAGGGGGTGACTTTCATCAATCCCGCACCGGCTGTGGCAAGGCGCTTGAAGGACGTGCTGCAGGGGAGCGGCATACCGCTGACTGACCCCCATCCGGGCGTCGAGCTGCGCTCTTCTGGCAGCGATACAACTTTGAAAAAACTATTTACACTG
>JAEEGI010004649.1_pt1 | contig 32014 bp, 28 predicted proteins | sample 8958751 | NCBI WGS metagenome assembly JAEEGI01 (sample SAMN16246545, study PRJNA631951) | gut metagenome | biome: gut microbiome; feature: rumen; material: KS-attached | host: Bos | place: Iran: Karaj | collected 2018-10
CAGGAGAACTGGGGCCTGGCGGGCCTTGCGGAGTGGTTCCATCCAAGATATGCGGAAAGCAGCTCCGCCAAGATAATAGGGGACAGCATCTATTTCCTCCACGAGGGAAGAATGCAGCTTATGCCCCAGAAGATAAGCAGGGAGAGAAAGGAGCAGCTTATAAAGGCATTCATGCTTCTGACGCCTGAAGAGCGCATGGACAAAAGCTATCACGAGACCTATCTTCTCGACGGCACCCGTGTGACCATCTTCACAGAGCCCATGGCCAAGAAGGATCAGGCGTCGATCATATTCCGCCGCTACCTGATACCCACTCTTAGCTTCGAGGAGCAGGCAAGGCGGGGGACCATACCTGAGGCGGCCATTCCCTTCTTCGAGTCCATGGTCTCTGTGGGCTACAATGTGGTCTTTCTCGGCGCCGTGAGAACCGCAAAAACGACTTTCTTAAGCACCTGGCAGCGCTACGAGGACCCTGCGCTTGAGGGGGTAATGGTGGAAACGGACCCGGAGATACCCATGCATACGCTGCTTCCGGGGGCGCCGATCCTTCAGCTTATAGCGGACGGGGATGAGCTTCGCCGCATCTCAAAGAATCTTCTCAGAAGCGACGCGGACTACTTCATACTTGCAGAGGCAAGGGACGGCATTGCCCTCGATACGGCGGTAAAGATCGCCGCAAAGGGCACCAAGCGCATGAAGCTTACCTTCCACTCGAGGAACCCCGGTCAGTTTCCTCTGGAGGCTGCCACAGAGATCATCAAGGCCACAGGCGGCGACCTTAAGCTGACCATGAATATGATAGCCAGCGGCTTCGACTTTCTTTTTCACTTCATACAGCTTCAGGACAAGAGGCAGAAAAGGCTCAAGGGCATATATCAGCTGAGCCTGGAGGAAGGGGATGAGATAATGGTCCGTCCCATATGCCGGTACGATATAGCAGATGAAAGCTGGCGCTTTTTTTCAGAGCTGGCGCCGGACAAGGTGGAATACGGCCTTGAGAGCAATCCCGAGGGCTTCAGACGAATGCAGGAGCAGCTTTCAGAGCTTGAAAGGAGGGGCAGAGAAGCCGGAATCAAATGATGAACTATTTTCTTTATGCGGTATACACTATTGGACTTTTCGTACTGTTTTCCGAGAGCCTGTCGCTTATAATGCGGCGAATAAAGCTGCGTCACAGGCTGCAGGCTCCGGTGCAGGAAAAGGATATACTGGCGCCTGCCTCGGAGTGGCTGGGAAGGCTGGCCAGCGTTTCCTTCGGCAGGGACGTGAACGGAAGCCTGGTCATGTGGTCTCTGGTATTTCTCTTCCTGCTCATATTCTTTCTTGCCATGAACAGCTTTACGCCTCCTACAGCGCTGGTGGTGGCCCTTATAAGCGCCTCAGCCCCGGTGCTTCTGATGTACATAAGGCTGATGTCTGAGCAGGGGAGGAGCTCAAGGGAGGGCATAGCCTTCGTGAGCGAGATGTACAGGCAGTACAGGGCCTGCGGGCAGAACATGAGTCAGGCCATGGAAAGGGCTCTGGAAAACAGCAAGAACTTTCCCCTTTGCGCAAGGCACACCTACAGGCTTCTGCTGCACCTTCGGGCTGCTTCAGGACCGGGGGAGATAAGAGCAGCCTGCGCTGAGTTCTCCTTTGCCCTTGGCACAGTCTGGGGCAGCATGCTCAGCTCCTGCATAAGGATATCGGAGGAGAAGGGTCTGGACATAAGCGAAGGCCTGGGAGATATAGTGGTGCAGCTTAAGAGCGCCAGCAGAAGGGCTGAGGAGAGAAAAAGGCTCAATTCAGAGGCCAACAGGATGACCACTCTTCTGATCCCCATACTTTACATAGGGACTGTGGGCGTATCCATAAGCTACCTCGGACTGAGCCCCTCGAAGTTCTTCAGCAACCAGTTTCTGACCCCGGAGGGCCTTCTTTTCTTTATGGTTGGCATATTCCTTTTTATCGTAAACCTGGCTGTGCTGTCACTTGTGAGCGGCTCAAGACTGGATTATTAGCGGGAGGCGCACTATGGATAAACTGAATTATCTCTTTCTTCTCCTGTTTCAGGCAGGGATAGCCCTTATGATGTTCAGCCCGAAGTGGGATCTTAAGGCAAGGGCCGATTACTACTACGGCAGGGGAAAGGAAAGGCTTAAGCAGAGCAGCATAAGCCGCATCGCCGGCAGCTTAAAGCGCAGCGGAAAGGCCGATTCCCTGCAGAGGGAGCTTTCCGAAGGCCTGGCCTATGTGAAGAACATAGTCGTTCTGGGCCGGGGCAAAAACGTCAGCAGCGAGCTTCTTCTTACGGAGCTGGCGGACCTGAGCAGGGAGCTGGGTCCTGTGTATCTTGAGATGGCCTCCCATATGCATATGAACGAAAAGGACAGCGCCATGGAGCTTCTTGAGGCCGCTGTCCCGGGGAGCCTCACTCCGGACATTGCAAGGCTTCTCACGGGATGGGAGGAGATAGACCCTGACAGCCTTCTGTCAACGGTGGAGCTTTACCAGACCAGCCTCAGGGAAGAACGCAGCACAAAGCAGCTGAAAAAGGATGAGTTGATCAGCGATATGATATATTTTCAGGTCGTTGCAAACTGCATGGTCGTCCTTTTGAATTTTATATATGTGGGTTATTTCATAGAACAGAGAGAGGCGCTTAAGTTCCTGTTTTAGGGGCGCCTCCGAAAGGAGAAAAGAATGAAACAGTTGATCGTAATGATCTCCACCATAATCCTTGGCATCGCCATCGCCTTTATGGTGCTGGGTTTTAAAACAACGGCAAAAAACCTGACAGACAAGACCAATTCAAAGGTGAACAGCATAGTAAACGAGGTCAATAACTTCGACACCTCCTATACTGCGCCAACCGTATAGACCGGGGCTATTGCCATGAAGCAGCTTATAATACTTGTATCCACCATTATTTTGGGGATATTCATATTCCGCATGGTGGCGGGACCCGAGGAGAACAGCATCTACAGCGGCGTAAAGCGGCTGTGGCAGTCGGAGATACAGGTCCGCACCGTTCAGGATTACTGATCCTCAGGATGAAAGGAGGGGCTATATGAAACAGTTTTTAGTGCTGGCTGCAGTGCTTCCTCTAATGCTTATATTCTTTGTGCAGTTTTCGCTGGATCAGATAAACAGCAGCCGCATTGCGGTGCTGTCGGATCTTGTTTACGCTGCCAAGGAGGAGGCAAGGCAGGAGGGCTGCTTTACTGACAGCATCAGAACGGATCTGAGGCGGAAGATAAGCTCTGCTCTGGGAGTGCGGGAGTCCGACATCGTGATCGAGGCAACCGATACAGTCCAGTACAGGCTCATCTCCGCTGAGGGCTACACGGATTCCAACTGGAAGAGGGGGCTCATCTATTACAAGGTCTCCGTCCCCATAGGCCAGGTGATGGCGGGAAAGAGCATGTTCGGCATAAAGGACGAGGACAATGCCTATTACTACACTATCGAAAACTATGCGGCAAGCGAAAGACTGCCTTAGCTCAGGCCCGGGAGGCGGATACAGATGAAGACCTTTATCATTTTTCTTGCCTTTGTGCTTATAAGTGTGAGCTGCCTTTGCTTCAACAGCGATTTCAACAATTTTGTGCAGCTGCAGAATCACATGAAGGCACTGGCTGAGGATGCGGCGGTGGGAAGCGCTCTGGTCCTGGACAGCGGAGAATACTCCAAGGGGAGGCTGGTGATAGACGAGGAAAGCGCAAGAAGCTATGTGAGCTTTCTCCTTGAGGAGGCAAAAAAAGGCTACTTCAGCCCCCGGCGGGGAAGGCTGAGCTGGGAGCTTCACATCTTCGATGATGACAAGGGCTACAGCGGCTGCGAGGTCTACGGTCTTGAGCCCGCCAAGCCGGCTTCGGTGGTGACCATACATTTCAGCTCGGACAGTCTTTTTCGCATGAGCATATTCAGCAAGGACAGCGTCAGCCGTACTGCCAGCTATCAGTGGGAATTCTGAACGCAGAGTGCCAAAGCTCTGCATCAACGCCTTTTGCGCGGAATGCGCAGAGGGCGTTATTTTTATGCAAGAATAAAATCAAATTACTGGCTGGGGAAATATATCACTTTGAGATAGCATAAGACAATCTTCTTGCTATTTTTGGTTTTGTAGTTCATAATTACTTCGTTACGGAGGTTTTTATTTATGAAGAGCATGACCAGAGTGGCATTGATCACCAGCGGCGGAGACTGCCAGGGACTCAATGCTGCCATCAGAGGGATAGGGAAGGCTCTCTATCACAAACTGGACAACATAGAGATCTTCGGCATGTATGACGGTTACCGCGGCCTTGTGGACAGCGATTATGTGTTCATGTCTGAGATGTCTTTTTCGGGCATACTTACGCAAGGCGGCACTATTCTGGGTACCTCCAGACTGGACTATATACCCGGTAAGGATATCATAGACGAGAACGGCAACAGCCTTATTCCTGCAATGAAGGATACTTATAACAGGCTGGGGCTTGACTGCCTTATCATCATGGGCGGAAACGGCACTCAGAAGAGCGCCAAGCTCATCATGGATGCAGGGATGAATGTCATCACCCTTCCGAAGACCATTGACAACGATATTTTCGGCACAGACACCACCTTTGGCTTCCAGAGCGCGGTCGATATAGCTACAAACGTTATCGACTATATCCATACCACAGCCAGCTCCCACGGCAGGATCTTTGTGGTGGAGCTTATGGGAAGGGACGCGGGCTGGCTAACCTTAAGCGCCGGCATCTCCAGCGGAGCGGACGCCATACTCATACCCGAGATCCCCTACGACGTCAACAGCGTGGCTGCAATGATCGAGGCCAGAAAGAAGGCAGGAAAGAACTTTTCCATCGTTGCCTGCGCAGAGGGCGCTGTGCCCAAGGACGAGGAGAAGCTGAGCGAGGAGGAGAGCCGCAGAAAGAGAGAGGCCTCTATCTATCCCACAGTTTCCTACAAGCTTGCGGCAGACCTTAAGGAGCTTACAGGCCACGATACGAGAGTTACCATACCCGGACACTATCAGAGAGGCGGTCCTCCCTGTCCCAGAGACAGAGAGCTTGCCACACGCTTTGGCGTTGAGGCTGCCAACCTTATAATCAACAAGCAGTACGGACGGATGGTCGCCCTGAAGGGCGATGTCATCACCTCCATTCCTTTGGAGGAAGCTGCCAGCAAGACTAAATTCCTTCCTGTGGATCATCCTCTGATCCAGATGGCAAGGGATCTTGGTATATGCATGGGCGACTAGTGATCGATCAGTCAGTAAAAGCGGCAGTATACCAGCCCGAGCCGGTGTATCGCCGCATTTTTTATGAAAGCAGAGGAACTATTAATGAAAAACAAAACAGTATGGGAAAAGTACAGCTCCAAGGAGCTTAAGGCTGTGAAGAGCTTCTCCGAGGGCTACAAGGACTTCCTTGACAAGGGCAAGACCGAGCGCGAGTGCGTGGAGCAGATCGTTGCCGCAGCAGAAAAGGAAGGCTATAAGGACCTGGAAAAGGTCCTGGCTGAGGGCAGGAAGATCAAGGCAGGCGACAAGCTTTATTCTGTCACCATGAAGAAGTCCATCGCCCTGTTCATCATCGGCAGCGAGCCCCTTGAAAAGGGCATGAACATCCTTGGCGCCCACATCGACAGTCCCAGAGTGGACGTAAAGGGCAACCCCCTCTACGAGACCAACGGCATGGCCTATCTTGACACCCATTACTATGGCGGCATCAAGAAGTATCAGTGGGTGGCTCAGGCTATGGCTATCCACGGCGTTATCGTTAAAAAGGACGGAGAGGTGGTCCGCGTCTGCATAGGCGAGGACGACAAGGATCCCGTATTCGTATTCACCGATCTTCTGATCCACCTGGCTCAGAAGCAGATGGAGGAGAAGGCCTCCACCGTTATCAAGGGCGAAGGTCTGGATCTTCTCATCGGCAATCAGCCTCTTAAGAAGAGCAAGCTGAGCGAGGATCAGAAGGACGCAGTGGCTGCAAATGTGCTGGCTATCCTGAAGGACAAGTACGGTGTTGAAGAGAGCGATTTCATCTCCGCAGAGCTGGAGATCGTTCCTGCAGGCAAGGCAAGGGACTGCGGTCTGGACGCATCCATGATCCTGTCCTACGGTCAGGACGACAGAGTCTGCGCATATACATCTCTTAAGGCTCTCCTGGACAGCGAGGCCGGCAAGCGCACCTACTGCTGCCTGCTGGTGGACAAGGAAGAGATCGGAAGCGTAGGCGCCACAGGTATGAACGCATACTATTTCGAGAACGCTGTGGCAGAGATCATCGCCAACATGGAAGGCGAGTCCAATATGAAGACCCGCAGATGCCTGGCCAATTCCTTCATGCTGAGCTCTGACGTTAGCGCGGGCTATGATCCTCTCTACGCCGATGCATTTGAAGCAAAGAACGCAGCCTTCATCTCCCAGGGCATGACCTTTAACAAGTTCACAGGAGCCCGCGGCAAGAGCGGTTCCAACGATGCCAATGCGGAGTATGTGGGCAAGCTCAGAAAGATCATGGAGGACGAGGGCATCAGCTATCAGTTCGCCGAGCTTGGCAAGGTGGACGTGGGCGGCGGCGGCACCATCGCTTTCATCATGGCCAAATACGGCATGAATGTTATCGACAGCGGCGTTGCAGTGCTCAATATGCACGCGCCCTACGAAGTGAGCTCTAAGGCTGACGTTTACGAAGCCTACAAGGGCTACATGGCATTCCTGAAGAACGCATAAGCTTCCCGGCAGCCGCAGACAGACCGCGGCTGCTTTTTATTTTTCTGCGGCGGGCACCAGAAGGCAGCGGAGGTGCCGGAAAGCCGGTCCCTGCAGGGAGTCCGCTGCAAATCGATTATTGGAGGAATCATGGAAAAGATCGCAAGCTTTACGATAAACCATCTGCTGCTGGAGCCCGGCATCTACGTGTCCAGAAGGGACCGCTTCGGAGATACGGTGCTTACCACCTTCGACCTTCGCATGACAGCCCCGAACCGGGAGCCTGTCATGAACACCGCGGAGCTTCACACCATAGAGCATCTTGGCGCCACCTTCCTGAGAAACGACCCTGAATGGAAGGACAGGGTGGTCTATTTCGGCCCCATGGGCTGCCGCACCGGCAATTATCTTATACTCGCAGGGGAGCTTGAGCCCGCCGACATAAAAGAGCTGGTGGTCAGGATGTTTGAATTCATCAGGGATTTCGAGGGCGATATCCCCGGCGCCAGGGCTGACGAATGCGGCAACTATCTGGACCAGAACCTGGCTATGGCCAAGTGGCTGGCGGCAAGATATCTTAACGATACTCTTTATGATATCGATAATGCACACATGGTATATCCCGAATAGGGCATTTAGATTGACTATCAGGCCATAAGCCTGTAGAATATTGCAGCCAATATTTTTATACATTTATTCATTCGGAGGTCATCATGGATAAACATGTTTACAATACCTACTGCAGGATACTGGAGACCGAGCTTATAATGGCCACGGGCTGTACCGAGCCCATCGCAGTGGCATACGCCGGCGCCAAGGCCAAGGAGCTGCTTGGTAAGCTGCCCGAAAAGGTGGACGTCAAGTGCAGCGGAAACATAATCAAGAACGTTAAGGGCGTGGTCGTTCCCCAGAGCGGCGGAAGAAGAGGCATCGCTCCTGCGGCTCTGATCGGCATCGTGGGCGGAAACCCGGACAAGGTGCTGGACGTTCTCGCAGATGTCACCGAGGCTGACATCAACCAGATGGCTAAGCTGCTTGAGGCAGGCATCTGCGCCACCGGCCTTGTGGAGGGCGTGGCAAATCTTTATATCGACCTGTATGTTGAGGCCGGAGATGAGAATGCCAGAGTCATCATCAGCGATTATCACAACAACATCATCAAAATGGAAAAGAACGGCAAGGTCGTCTATGAAAAGGGCGGCGCAGGAGATAACTCCAACGCTCCCGACAAGAGCCTGATGAATGTGAAGGACATTCTGGAATTCGCGGACTGCGTGGACATCGAGGATGTGCGCGGACCCATTGAAAACCAGATCAAGTGCAATGTTGCCATTTCTCAGGAGGGCCTTACCAACAAGTGGGGCGCTGAGGTTGGCAGAACTCTCACCGAGACCAACGAATCCGGCAGCCTCAAGGTAAAGGCCTGCGCTGCTGCTGCCGCCGGCTCCGATGCCAGAATGGCAGGCTGCGCGATGCCTGTAGTCATCAATTCCGGCTCCGGCAACCAGGGCATCACCACCACACTTCCTGTGGTGACCTACGCCGAGGCCTATAATGTCCCCCACGACAAGCTGATCCGCGGCATGGTGGTATCCGATCTTATCGCTCTGCTTCAGAAGAGATACATCGGAAGCCTTTCCGCCTACTGCGGAGCCGTCAGCGCTGCCTGCGGTGCTGCCTGCGGCATCGCATACATGCTGGATCTTGGAACTAAGGTCATCGAGGACACCATCACCAACACCATCTGCACCACCGGCGGCATAGTCTGCGACGGCGCCAAGTCCAGCTGCGGAGCCAAGATCAACGCTTCCGTTCACGCTGCACTGACCGCCCTTGACATGGCCAAGAAGGGCAGGGTGTTCCAGCCGGGCGAAGGCCTTACCTTCAGCAATATCGAGGATACCATAGCAAACGTGGGCTACATGGGCCGCGAGGGCATGAGATCCACCGACATCACTGTGCTGAATCTGATGCTGCAGAATAATCCGGAATAACGCTAAAAAGTTTTCTAAAGGAGGACTCGACTGGGTCCTCCTTTTAATATGAAAATAATTCCTATTAATATAGCGGATTAATGGGTGTAGTATGGCTTCAATCTGAGCTGAGCAGGCGCATGAAAGAAGTATTGTGTTACAAAGGAGCATTAACATATTATGCTTGACAAGCAGGAATGTATTTGGTAATATATAACTGTAAATAACAGGGAAAATAAGTAATAAATATTAATTAGAATGATTATTTACATTACAATTGCCGTTGAAATAACGACATAATTATGCTATATTTATGTACATAAATGGGGGTGTAATTATGCCGCAGATCATTCCAATCAAAGACTTAAGGAACACAACTGAGATCTCTAGAATGTGTCATGAAAGAAAAGAACCTGTTTTTGTTACAAAGCAGGGGTATGGAGACCTGGTGATAATGAGTATGGAGACTTACGAACGTCTAGCTGGTATAGCTGGACAGGATGCTGCTATACGTTCAGCTGAGGCAGAACTTGCAGAGGGAAGAGAAATGCTTAACGCCAGAGAAGCACTTTCTGAGCTTCGGAGGAAGCATTTTGGACAGATATAAGGTTTATCTTTCGCCTCAGGCATATAGAGAGATAGATGCAATTTATGAGTATATAAAGAACGAACTGTATGCGGATACTGCTGCGGAAAGGCTTGTGGAAAGACTGGAGAAGGCGATACTGTCTCTTGAGGAATTCCCTTACAGAGCTGCTGAACGCAATGTGGGATCATTTGCAAATCAGGGCTACAGACAGCTATTCGTTGAAAATTATGTAATAATCTATCGGATAGATGAAACTTCAGGCATCGTAGTTGTCATTACGGTTCAGTATATTCGAAGAAATATATAAAAGGACCCGGAGCATCTGCTCCGGATCTTACTTTTTCTGGAGCGGTTTTATTTTCCCAGCTCTACGGTCTTTTTATAGCTTTGGGTCACGGCTTCCATCACTGCGTAGTGGAAGCTGTTTTGTTCGAGTACGGCTACGCCTTCTATAGTGCTTCCTGCGGGGGAGCACACATCTGCCCTGAGCTTGGCAGGCTCGGTGCCGGACTCTGCGCACATCAGGGCAGAGCCGAGGACGGTCTGGATGGCGAAGCGCTTTGCCTGCTCCCGGGGAAGGCCGATGCGCACAGCGCCGTCGATCAGGGAATCTATGAACATGTATACGAAGGCGGGGCCGCAGCCTGAAAGGGCGCTGCCCATGTCGATCTTGGACTCATCCATGCGGCTGATTATGCCTGCGGGCTTCATCAGCTGAAGGAAGGCTGCCTCGTCATCCGTGTATACTCCCTCGCCGGTAGCGTAGAGAATGACGCCGCCGCCTGTGGCGCAGGGTGTGTTGGGCATTATGCGGATGATGGGGATGGAGGGAAGGCGACCGTTGGCGGTGTCGGTATCGAGCATGGCTCTTATTGCTTCGATCTTTACACCTGCAGCCATGCTGACCACGCAGAAATGATCTGTTCTGGCGTCCAGTATCTCCTTTATCTGGGCGCAGGCCTCCTTCATTACCTGGGGCTTAACTCCAAGGAAGATGAGGTCGCACTTTTCAGCGATCTCCGCGGCGGTAGAGGGTATGCAGCCGAATCTTTCGGCCAGGGCCTGTACCTTGGACTCGGACAGATCCGCAGCCAGCACCTCGCCCTTGCAGACTGCCTTGCCGTTTTCATTTTCTATACCAAAGGATTTTGCTGCCACCTGAGCCAGCACGCCGCCCATGTTGCCGCAGCCTATGAATCCCGCTCTTATCTGTTTTTCCATGTCTTGTTCTCCCTCCTGTATGGTTTATCCCTGCCGGGATCTTATCTGATCTGTCCGTTTCCGTGGATTATATACTTGTAGGTGCAGAGCTCCTCCAGCCCCATGGGGCCTCTTGCGTGGAGCTTCTGGGTGGATATTCCCATCTCGCAGCCGAGGCCGAACTCTCCGCCGTCAGTGAATCTTGTGGAGCAGTTGACATAAACAGCAGCACTGTCCACCAGTGCGCAGAACCTGTCCGCAGCAGCCTGATCTCTGGTAAGAATGGCGTCGCTGTGGTGGGTGGAGTGCCTCTGGATGTGGGCTATGGCTTCATCTGCGCTGTCTACGATGGCAACTGCCAGTATGTAGTTGAGGAACTCAGTGTCGAAATCCTCAGGACCTGCAGAGGTGCCGTCTATGATCTTCGCTGCCCGCTGGTCCAGACGAAGCTCCACGGGTACCAGGCCCCTGGCGGACCTGTCATCCCGAAGACGCCTGGAAAGGGCGGGGAGGAATTCTTCGGCCACAGCGGAATTCACCAGCAGCACCTCCTCCGCGTTGCATACGGAGGGACGGCTGGTTTTTGCGTTGTCTATTATATCCAGAGCCTTGTCCAGCTCCGCGGAAGCGTCCACATAGATGTGGCAGATGCCGGTGCCTGTCTCTATGCAGGGCACCTTGGCATTCTCCATGCAGCTCTTTATAAGGCCTGCGCCGCCCCTTGGGATCAGCAGGTCTATAAGCCCCTCGGCGGTCATTATGTCCATGGCGCTCTGCCTTGTGGTATCTTCGACCAGGCCCACCAGCTCTCCCGGAAGGCCCACGGATTCGAGACCCTCCTGCAGGGCGTCCACGATGGCCCTGTTGGAGCGGTAGCTTTCCTTGCCGCCTCTGAGGACCACAGCGCTTCCGGCCTTAAGGGCCAGAGCAGCCGCATCCGAGGTGACGTTGGGACGGCTCTCGTAGATGATGGATATGACCCCCATGGGAACGGATATCTTTTCTATGACCAGCCCGTTGGGACGGTCCACTCTTGCCATTTTCCTGCCCACGGGATCCGGCAGCTCAGCAACCTCCTTAAGACCCTGGGCCATGCCCTCTATGCGGGCAGGGGTGAGGGTCAGGCGGTCGATCATGACCGGACCATATACATCCCTTGATGCCTCCACATCCAGCGCATTGGCAGCAAGGATATTTTCGGTGTGTTCAACCAGCTTTTCCGCCATGGCAAGCAAGGCAGCATTCTTTTTTTCAGTTCCTGCGGACGCCAGGGCAGGAGCCGCAGCCCTTGTCTCTTTTATGATATCGATGGTGCTTTTCATTTCTTTTTCCCCGCAAACAGCGTTCCTATTGCTTTGCCTTCAACTATATCGTAGAGCCTTTCAGGAGCGGCGCCGTTGGTGATCACCATGTCGGTGCCGTGGTCCATGCATATCTTCGCTGCCCCAAGCTTTGTTGCCATTCCTCCGGTGCCAAGAGCCGAGCCCTTGCCGCCTCCGAAGGCCATTATCTCCTCCGTCAGCTCGTCAACCCGGGGTATGAGCTTCGCCTCCGGATCCTTTCTTGGGTCTGCGGTATAGAGCCCGTCGATGTCCGAGAGCAGGATCAGAAGATCCGCGTCTATGCCTGTGGCAACCAGCGCCCCTAAGGTGTCATTGTCTCCCACGCCGTATTCCACGGTGGAGACGGTGTCATTTTCGTTGATTATGGGAAGGGCCCGCATTTCCAGCAGTCTGCCTATGGTGTTGACAAAGTTCTGGTTTCGGTCCTTGTACTTGAAGTCGTCGCCCGTGATCAGTATCTGGGCCACGGTGTGGTTGTACTCTGAAAAGATCTTGTCGTAGGTGTACATGAGCTCGCACTGGCCTACTGCGGCGCAGGCCTGCTTTGAGGGCATATCCTGGGGCTTTTCCGCCAGATTCAGCTTGCCCACGCCCATGGCTGTGGCGCCGGAGGACACGACTATCAGCTCGTGGCCGGCGTTTTTGATGTCGCTCAGGACCTTGCAGAGGGTCTCCACATGGCGGATATTAAGGTTTCCTGTGGAGTGGGTTATATTTGATGTTCCTATTTTTACTACTACGCGCATGGCATCCTCCGATGCGAAAATCACTTCAGCGTGATAGACTGATAAATAATAGCTTAATATAGCACAGAAGCCCCGCATTGTCAAAAGGGAAAGGTGGCAATGCGGTCCGGATCCGCTTCACTTTACTGAAGAAAAATAGTCTCGCGAATCCATTTTAATCTTGATTAGCTATGGCTAATCATATATAATTCAGTCCGGTTAGCAAATGCTAACCAATTCCGCTTATCAAAACAGCTTTAGCTAAAGGGAATAAAAAATGCTTCTTATCAATAAGACACTTATAAAGCTTGCAAAGGGGCTCTGGGGCTGGGTCATCGCCATAGTTGCCTTCAGATTTGCATCTCTTCTTGCCATTACAGCCTTTGCAGGTCAGATCTCGGACTTCCTCGGCAGCATTTATTCGCCGGACCTGACTGTTTCAAAGGCGTGGGCTGCCATCGGACATGCGCTGCTCACTTCTGCCTTGATGTTCGCCTCGGAGCTTCTCCGTGGAGAAATGGAATACCGCTGCACGGCCAAGGCAAGGGTGCTGCTCCGGGACAAGATCTTTTCCAAGGTCGTGGAGCTGGACGCCGGACGAATAGAAAAGCTTGGGCCTGTTTCTGCCATCACCGCCTCTGTGGACGCGGTGGAATCCATGCAGGTCTACTACTCCCAGTACCTGCCCGGCCTGATATACTGCCTGTTTTCTCCGTTTTACCTCTTCTGGAGGCTTCAGAGGGTGTCATTTCCTGTTGCCGTTTTCATGGGCATTACTGCACTTCTGCTCCTGCCCCTGAACAATCTCTTCAGAAAGGCAATTGATTCAAAGAAAAAGGGCTACTGGGGCTCCATGGAAGGCCTCACAGCCTATTATCTTGAGAGTCTTCAGGGCCTCAGCACCATTAAGCTTTTCAGCCGGGAGGAGGACCGCACCAGGGTTCTGAGGGAAAAGGCCTTTGACCTCAACCACTGGATAATGGAATTCATGAGCATCAATTTCACTTCCTTTATCATGACCGAGGGACTTACAAACGCCGCCATTGCAGGAGGCGTACTGATAGGCGCTCATCAGCTGATGACCGGGCGCATAGGCTTTGACGCGGCGCTGCTTCTTCTGATGCTTGGATACAGCTTTTTCAACGCTTTCAGGGAGCTTCTTTCCGCCACCCATTCCGCCCTTACCGGCGTGGCCGCGGTGGACAAGGTGGAGAAGGTGCTGGCGATAGATACTTCAAGGCCTTACGACAAAAATGCACCCAAGGATCCTGAGCGCTTCAGCGGCATAAGACTGGACCACGTGAGCCATAGCTACGAGGGAAGAGATACCACTCTTACTGATGTTTCTCTCAGGGCGGAACGGGGCAAGACCACTGCGCTTGTGGGCCTTTCAGGCTGCGGCAAGAGCACATCCGCAGCCCTTATGATGAAGTTCTTTGACCCCGCCTCCGGCAAGCTCTATATCGACGGAGACGATTACATTTCTCTTACGCCTGAGGAACTTAGAAAACGCATAATAATGGTTCCGCAGAGCGTGAGCATATTTTCCGGGAGCATCAGGGACAATCTGCTGATGGCCGATCCTGAAGCGACAGATGCGGAGATGCTGGAGGCTCTTGATGAGGTAAGCCTCGGTGACTGGGTCCGCAGTCAGCCGGAGGGGCTGGATACTGACACCGGAGATTCCGGAGCCAGGCTTTCCGGAGGACAGCGTCAGAAGATAGGAATAGCGAGAGCTTTGCTCAGAAAGGCTGAATACATAATCTTCGACGAGGCCACATCCTCTGTGGACGAGGAGAGCGAGCAGGAGATCTGGGCATGCATAGGCCGTCTTGCCATGAGCCGCACTCTGATAATAATCTCCCACAGGCTTTCGACCATAAGAAACGCGGACCGTATATACGTTCTTGAAGCCGGAAGGGTGTCCCAGAGCGGCAGTCATAAGGAGCTGATGGAAGCCGGCGGTCTGTACAGGCAGCTGGTGGAAGAGCAGGCGAGGCTGGAGGAGAGCGCCATCTCCTACACAGGAAGCCGCAGCGCAGACAGGGGGCAGAAGTGATGAAAAAAAACAGTTTCAGATATTCCATAGGCGAAATGTCGACGAGGCTGCTGAATATAGCAAAGCCAATACGTTTTCATCTGATAGTCTCCATAATAGCCAGCGTGCTGGGCAACCTGGCAAGGCTGGGCCTTATGGGCTTCGGCGCCATGATAATACTGATCGCGGGAGGCAGGGTGCCCTCAGAGCATCTGAGCTTCTATACTGCGATGCTCGTTGTCTGCGCTGTGACGGTCCCTGTGGGCCGCTATGTGGAGGGCATGATCTCTCACGTAGGCGCCTACCGCATGCTTGCCATGATGAGGGTCCATTTCTTCGAGACCATTAAGGACCTGGCTCCTGCCTGCCTTATGGACAGAAGCACAGGGGATATTATAAGCATAGCGGTATCCGACATAGAGACCATAGAGTTTTTCTTTGCTCATCTGCTGGGCCCCATTTTTGACATGATCATCCTGCCTGTAGTGACGCTCTGCATTGCGGCTCACTACGACCCGCTGTTTGCATGGATAATACTGCCTGTATACCTGCTGATAAGCATAGTGCTGCCCTGGATCTCCATGAAGCTGGGGAGGGGCATAGGCATGCGCTACAGAGAAAGCCTTGCTGATGTAAAGAGGCTGGTCCTTGAAAGCGTCTACGGCATAAGGGATATTGAGATCTACGGCTATGGGGATGCCAGGCTCGGGATGGTCAGGGACGCCAACAGAAGGGTGAACCGCGCCGCTCACGGACTGACCATGCACAGGCAGGTGACCAGCTCTACTCCCACCTTTTTCGTATATCTGACACGCATACTCATACTGCTGGCGGCAACAGCGCTGGCTGCAAAGGGCCAGGGAGACCCCGCCGGTACGGTCGTGGTATCTCTGGTAGCAGTCGCATCCTTCAGCTCTACCTTCTCCCTTACCGCTGTAATAACTAATCTGATGCAGACCTATGCGGCAGCAGAAAGGCTGTTCATCTTGGAGGATACGGTGCCTGAAGCGGTGGAGCCGGAGGATCCGCAGCCCATAGGACCTGTAAAGACCATAGATTTTGAGAACGTCAGATTCCGGTATCAGGAGGATGGTCCGGATGTGCTGGAGCATTTCGACCTGCACATAGAAAAGGGCGACAGGCTGGGGATAATAGGAGAGAGCGGGGTTGGCAAATCCACGGTATTCCGTCTGCTGCAGCGCTTCTGGGACCCTGTGGAGGGCTGCGTGCTCATAAACGGCAAGGATCTGAAAAAGGTTTCTCTTAAGGAGCTCAGGCAGCGCATAGCAGTGCTCGAGCAGGATACCTATCTTTTCGACGACAGCATAGCCGCAAATATCGCCTTCGGAAAGCCTGATGCTTCCATGGAGGAGGTGATCGCCGCGGCAAAGGGAGCAGGTATCCACGACTTCATAAATACGCTGCCGGAGGGCTATCAGACGAAAATGGGTCAGATGGGAAGCCGCCTGTCCGGAGGCGAGCGCCAGAGGATAGGCATAGCAAGATGCCTGATAACAGATCCCGACATAATCGTAATGGACGAGCCCACCAGCAACCTGGATGTATTCCACGAAAAGGAGCTGATACATACCCTCAGGACTCAGCACAGCGAAAAGACCCTGCTCATAATATCTCACCGCATGTCCACACTCACCGACTGCAGCCGCATAATACGAATAGATGGAGGCCTTGCCTGCGAGCAGGATGCACACTAAGCCATGAAAGATAATAAGCGAACTCTGGATCTTACCCGGGGCCCGATCTGGCTGATAATACTCAGATTCGGCCTGCCGCTGCTTCTTGGCAGCATGATCCAGCTCCTTTACAACACAGTGGACCTGATATATGTGGGGCGGTTTGTCAGCAAGGAGGCTTCTGCCGCTGTTGGCGCCAGCAGCATGCTGGTGACCCTTCTCGTCGGGCTTTTTACAGGGCTTTCCGCAGGAGTCTCAGTCGTGACCTCCAAGGCTTTCGGCTCCCACGACAGGGACAGGCTGCTGCTTACGGTAAGAAACGCCATGGGACTGAGCGTCATCGGCGGTCTGGTGATATCGGCCCTTGGCATCATTTTCAGCCCCTCGCTTCTGAGGCTCATGAATACACCTGAAAGCATAATGGATCAGGCCTCGGCTTACATAAGGGTTTATTTTGTAAGTGTTCTCTTCCTCATCAGCTACAACATGTGCACCGGCTGTCTTAGGGCTATAGGAAATTCCCGCTATCCCATGTACATACAGCTGGCAGGCGGAATACTGAATGTGTTTCTGGACTGGCTTTTCATTATAGTGATGGATAACGGCGTTATGGGCGTTGCCTATGCCACCCTTATCTGCCAGGCTCTTACCTGCGCAGCCTCCTTATGGCTTCTGAGGTACTGCCTTCCGGATCTTGAGCTTGGCCGCGGGATCTTCAGCATCGACCGCCAAATCTTTTTGGATATTATCAGGATCGGCGTTCCTGCAGGAGTGCAGAGCATGGTCATAACCCTTTCCAATGTTCTGGTGCAGAGCCAGATCAACAGCCTGGGAGTGGATTCCATCTCTGCCTTTACCTATTATTTCAAGGTCGAGCTGATCATTTATCTTCCCATCATGGCCTTTGGCCATACCCTGACCACATTTACAGGGCAGAACATGGGCGCGGGCGACAGGAAAAGGACCAGAAGGGGACTCCTTATCTGTACAGCCATGAGCGGGGGCTATGCTGCCGCAGCAGTTTTTCTGCTTCTTCGCTTTTTCGGAAGGGCTGCCTTTGGGCTTTTCACGGCGGATCAAAGCATCATAGACCTTGGAATGCGCATCATAAGCATCAGCTTTCCCTTCTACTGGCTCTATTCCATACTGGAGAATATCTCCGATACCTGCAGGGGCGCGGGCAACTCCCTTAAACCAATGATCTTCATACTGCTCAACATATGCGTCCTGAGGACCGGACTTCTCATGTTTTTCATGAAAAGCGCTCCCGGCCTTTCAGCGGTCGCCTCAGTCTATCCCATATCCTGGGCAGGTGCCGCCATATGCCTCAGCCTGTATTATCTTTTCAGCCCCTGGGCGAAAAAAACATTCAGGTGATCCGGGCCAGGTCTCTGTCGATTACATGGCCGGAAGCTCACCTCTGCGCTGAGCAACAATCAGCTTTGATGCATGGATACTTGACATCGCCTGTGTTTTCATCGTAGAATTATCTCAATACAGGGAGGTCCGAAGGAGTGAAGAACAGATAATCAGAAAACACGGTCAATATAACGCTGGTGTGAAAGCATTCAGTTGCTTATTTTCGTGTTTCTGAAATCATCTGCGCAGGGCTCCTTTTTCATTGCTTTTCCGCACTGACCGGACGGAATACGGGATTTGCTGCAGCAGAGCTGTTTCGGAAACGAAGCAGCTTTTTCTTTTCGGAAACACCTGAAACGGAGGTGGTCAGATGCTGAATATTACGGATCTTAAGCTGGTCCACGATAAGGACCTGAGGGTGCTTATCGATGGCCTTACATTTACAGTCAATGCCGGAGATAAAATCGTTATCATCGGGGAGGAGGGAGAGGGAAAGTCTACTCTGCTTAAGTGGATCTTTGATCCAGGGCTCATCGTGGGCTATGCCCATGCGGTAGGGAGCCGGTCGTATCCGGGGGAGAAGCTTGCCTATCTGCCCCAGGAGCTGCCTGCGGAGGAAAGGGAGCTTTCTGTTTACAGCTTCATGCTCCGGGAGGACATGTTCAGCGAGATGAATCCAGGGGAGCTGTCGAGGATATGCAGGGACGTGGGGCTGGATCCTGAGCTGCTGTATTCAGATCAGCTCATGGAGACCCTTTCCGGCGGTGAAAAGGTGAAGGTCCAGATGGCAAGGATACTGGCAGGAAGGCCCTCGATGCTGCTTCTTGACGAGCCCTCCAACGATATAGATATAGAGACCCTGGAGTGGCTGGAGAACTTCATAGGAGGCTCAAGGCTTGGCATACTTTTCGTGTCCCATGATGAGACCCTTATCGAAAGGACTGCAAACAGGGTCATCCACATAGAACAGCTGGACCACAAGACAAAGCCGCGCCATACGGTGGCCAACATACCATACAGGCAGTATGCTGCTGAGCGGCTCCACAGCTTTGAGCTTCAGGAATCCCAGGCCAGGATGGAGCGGCGGGAGCAGCGCATAGCAGAAGAAAAATGGCGGCGCATTTACCAGAGGGTGGAGCACGAGCAGAACACCATCTCAAGAGCTGATCCTTCCGGAGGCAGGCTGCTGAAAAAGAAGATGCACGCGGTGAAGTCCCAGGGACGCAGGCTGGAAAAGCAGGCGGATACCATGACTGAAGCTCCTCAGTATGAGCGGGAAATCAATCTTAAATTCGATTACGAGCCTGTGATACCCTCAGCCAAGACCCTGGTGGATATAGATGTTCCTCAGCTCTGCATAGGTGAAGGGCAAGGAAAACGACTGCTTTCGCAAGGCATAAGGCTAAGGCTTAGGGGGAGCGAAAAGATATGTATCACCGGAAGAAACGGCAGCGGAAAGACCACGCTTATGAAGCTTTTATACAAGGAGCTTTCAAAAAGGCCTGAGCTTAAGCTTGCCTACATGCCTCAGAACTACGAGGAGCTGATGGATCCGGATATGACTGCCGAGGAGTTTCTTGCCAGGGAGGGCGGCAGGGAGGAGCGGGTCATGATTTATAACAGACTGGCATCCCTTCGCTTTACCCCAGACGATATGACAAGAAGGATAAGGGAGCTCTCCGGGGGCCAGAAGGCCAAGCTGATGCTGCTGTCTCTGACCCTCTCAGGAGCTGATCTGCTGCTGATGGATGAGCCGACCCGCAATTTTTCACCGCTGTCTGGGCCTGTCATAAGAAGGATATTGTCAGGCTTTGGCGGCGCCATGATAAGCGTCTCCCACGACCGCAAATTCATAGAGGAGGTCCCGGATACTGTGTACGAGCTTACAGCAGAGGGGCTGAAGGCTCAGGCGATCTGACTCGCCTGCTGCATATAAAATAATGACCCCTGCAGTTTTAGCTGCAGGGGCCATTTTGTGTTTTGCTTTTGTCAGCCGGGGCTTAGGCCTTTCCGTCGGAGCCGAGAACGTTGACGATCTTTCTTGCCACCATGTCCTTAACAGCCTGACGAGCGGGCTTCAGGTACTGGCGCGGATCGAAGTGGTCGGGGTGCTCAGCCATGTACTTGCGGATGTTGCCTGTCATGGCAAGGCGGATGTCGGAGTCGATGTTGATCTTGCAGACAGCCAGCTTGGCAGCCTTTCTCAGCTGTTCCTCGGGAATACCGATGGCGTTGGGCATATTGCCGCCGTAGGTGTTTACCATCTTTACGAATTCCTGGGGGACTGAGGAGGAGCCGTGGAGCACGATGGGGAAGCCCGGGATCCTCTTTACGATCTCCTCAAGAACATCGAAGCGCAGGGGAGGGGGTACCAGGATGCCGTCTTCGTTTACGGTGCACTGCTCGGGTCTGAATTTGTAGGCTCCGTGTGAGGTACCGATGGCGATGGCCAGGGAGTCGCACCCGGTGCGGGATACGAATTCCTCTACCTCCTCAGGACGGGTGTAGGAAGCCATGCCAGCCTCCACCTTTACCTCGTCCTCTACGCCTTCCAGGGTGCCCAGCTCAGCCTCCACCACCACACCGTGGTCGTGGGCGTATTCAACGACCTTCTTTGTGATGGCGATGTTCTCCTCGAAGCTCTTGGATGAGGCGTCGATCATAACGGAGGTGAAGCCGCCGTCCACGCAGTCCTTGCAGAGCTCGAAGCTGTCGCCGTGGTCCAGGTGCAGAGCGATGGGAATATCAGGGTTTTCCTCCACAGCAGCCTCCACCAGCTTTATCAGGTAGCGGTGGTTTGCGTAGGCTCTTGCGCCCTTGGATACCTGCAGGATAACAGGGCTCTTAAGCTCGCTGGCGGCCTCGGTGATGCCCTGAACGATCTCCATATTGTTTACATTGAAGGCGCCGATGGCGTAGCCTCCGTTGTAAGCCTTTCTGAACATTTCTGTTGTTGTGACAAGTGCCATGAAATGACCTTCCTTTTCTGATACAAGAGAAACGGTTAATAATTCCTGAAACATATTTTACCACATGCCGCAGTTCTTGTGTACAGATTTATCCCACTATCTTTGGAATAGAAGCGGGTACTGATATATTCAGCGTCGAATATTTGCTTCATTGTTATATATTTTTTTATCCTTGACGCTACTTTTCGATTATTCTAAAATATATTGAATATAGACTTAAGAGCTGAAATGGAGTTAGTAATGGCAGACAGAGAAAAGCAGGCGCTTGCGAGGGAGAAGCGGCGCCAGATGATGCTTGAGGATCCCATGATGAGGGTAATACCCAAGGTGGCGATCCCCATGATCATTTCATCACTCATCGACAGTTTCTACAATCTTGCGGATGCGTTTTTCGTAAGCCAGCTGGGCGTCAACGCCACGGCGGCGGTTGCTGTAAACGACTCGCTGATGCACTTTCTGAGAGCCATATCCATGGGCTTTGCCATGGGTGCGGCCAGCTACATATCAAGACTTATGGGAGCAAAAGAAGATGAAAAGGCCAGCAGGGTAGGCACCAGCACCCTGTTCATAGGCATAGCCTTTTCCCTGTGCTTCGGGCTCACCTGCCTGATGTTCCGTTCTTCTATAGTTGATTTCCTTGGCGCCACGCCTTCGGCAAAGCACTATTCCATGGATTATTCCTTCTGGATACTGCTGGCGGCGCCCTTTACCACGGCTGAGCTGATACAGAACCAGCTTTTAAGAAGCGAGGGCAGCACCACCTTTGCCATGATAGGCATGGTGTCAGGGTGCCTTCTCAATATCGTGCTGGATCCGCTGTTCATCAATGTTTTCGGCTGGGAGGTGGCAGGAGCCGCCGGCGCCACAGCCCTTTCAAAGGTGGTCAGCGCCTGCGTTCTGGCCTATCCCTTCGTCAAAAAGCATGCTATGCTGGATATAAGCTGGCGCAACTTCAAGCCGGATAAAGAGGGCGTCACAGAGGTGGCCCGCATGGGCGTTCCCGCCTTCCTTCGCATGAGTCTCATGAGCGTGGGCGGTGTAATCACCAACCGCGTGGCCGGCAGCTTTGACACCGCAGTTCTTTCCGGCATCGCTGTAGCCAACAAGCTCTACAGACTTATCGCCTCCGCCATCATGGGCTTCTCCCAGGGCTTCGGACCTGTGGCAGGTTTCTGCTGGGGCGCAAAGAAGTACAAGAGGGTCAAGGAGGCTTACTTTACCACTATCAAGATCGGCGCCTTCTTCGGCCTCCTTCTGGGAGCACTGATGTTCATCTTCTCCAGAAACCTGCTGGCTCTCTTCAATTCCGAGGGCAACGAGATGATGTTCGCAATCGGCTCGCTTAAGATCAGGGCTCTGTGCCTGGTGCTGATCCCCCACGAGGTGGTAATGATAACAGCAAACCTGTATCAGTCTCTGGGAAGACCCGTAGGAAATCTGCTGCTGACCATGTCCCGCCAGCTGATCTTCCTTATCCCCATGGTTCTGATACTTCCGAGAGTTTTCGAAGCCTTGGGCTACTGGGGCGCTTACGGTGTGGCTCTGGCTCAGGCCTTCTCCGACGGCCTCGGCTTCCTGGTGCTGGCCCTGCCTCTGGCTCTGCACATGCTGAAGATCATCAACAGCTTAAACGACGGAGATCCTTCTCCCTTCGCTAAAAAGGCTGCAGCATAAGAAAGCGTCATTTTAATAACAGATATGAAAGAAAAGTGGTATTTTGAATACCACTTTTCTGCATTTTTGTGTTATACTTGCATGCGCAGGAGCTCATCCTGCAGGTTCAGTCAAAACATGAAAAAGCAGCAGGCCCCAAAGCCCGCTGTTTTTCATGTATCCATTATCTATTTCTTCTTCTTCTTTTTCTTTTCTTTCAGCAGCTCTATCAGTTCCCTTACGGTGAAACTGTCCTCCTCCTCAGCAGGGGAGAGTCTTGCGTTGTAGTTTATAAGAGGATCGTCGTTGCTGAGCCCAAGTATAAAATCCGAAGTGACCCCGTACATCCTGCAGAATTCCTGCAGCTTGTCTATGGGCATGCGGCTAGTCTGCCGCTCCCAGGACCTGATGGTCTCAACGCTTACGCCAAGCTTTGCAGCAAGGCTTTTCTGCGTATCCTTATTGTCCTTTCTTATATCTGCCAGTCTTTCTCCGATCTGCATCGCCGTATCCTCCAGATTACTCTAGAGATTATATTTTGAATGCTGAACTGTTTAATAAAATGATAGCCTGAGTATCGCTGAGCAGTAAAAGCTGTATTGTAAATACCACCTGCGGACTGCTCCCGGATGGGCGGCTTTGTCGATATGAATGTTAGTTTAACAATATAGCGTGATGAAGTAAACTGCTTGTGCAAAAGCCCATGTTTTTTTCACATAATCCACACAAATCTCTCTTGACATTCGGAGGCTTCGCTCTTATATTATATGTAGCTGTTAGCACTCGATGCAAAAGAGTGCTAACAAGCAGGAAACTCGAAGGAAAGGGGGCTGAAAGCATGGAGCTGAATGAAAGAAAACTGCAGATACTGCAGGCCGTAGTAGCGGACTTCATTTCCTCCGCAGAGCCTGTGGGAAGCAGGACCCTGTCAAAAAAATACGATATGGGACTCAGCCCGGCTACCATCAGAAACGAGATGAGCGATCTGGAGGAGATGGGCTATCTTACTCACCCCCATACCTCCGCGGGAAGGATACCATCAGCCAAGGCCTACAGGCTCTATGTGGACCAGCTGATGCAGACCAAGGATCTTCCTCAGGCATATAAGGATCAGATCTCAAGCCGCCTGGACAAATATACGGATGAGCTGGACACCCTGATGCAGAGGACAGCCGGTGTGCTGTCGGAGATCACCAACCTGCTCTCCTTTGCCATTACACCCAGCGGCGGCGGAAGCGCCCTGAAGTACGTGAATGTGCTGCCGGTGGACGAGAGGACAGTGGTCCTGATGATCGTCACAGAGGACGGAAAGATCACCAATACCGCCGTCAAGCTCAGCTGTCCCTACACAGAGGACAATCTGCAGCTTATGGCCAAGGTCCTGACCAATAACCTGAGGGGCCGCACGGTGAACGACATCCTGACCATGGACATCATCGACACCCTGAGAAACGATCTTGGCAGCCTGGCAAGGCTTTCGGACAATGTGCTCCCCAGCTTTATGCAGACCCTGCAGAAGATGCTGGATGTAAACCTGTATATGGAGGGCTATTCCAACGTATTCAGCCTGCCGGAGTACAGCGACATCTCAAAGGCCAGGGATTTCTTCAGTCTGGTGGAGAACAAGGACCAGCTGACGGACGTTCTGGTGAACAGGGACAACGGTCTGATAATAACAATAGGCGACGAAAACTCCGAGGACATGAAAGACGTGAGCCTCATAACCGCGGACTACAGAGTCAACGGAAAGCTGGTGGGAAAGCTGAGCGTCATCGGCCCCACCAGGATGAAATACAGCGAGATAAGCTCGGTAATAAAATATCTTACGGATAACATAAGCCGGAGCTTTGAGATAGAAAGCGATACAGATGGGGCGGATCCTGTTGATGCTCCTGACGATCAGTAAAGGAAGGGAACCATGACAGAAGAAAAACGCGATTTAGAAGAAGAAATGAAAGCCCCTGAAGAAAATACCGAAGAGTGCGAAAAAGACGCTCAGAAGGGCGCTGAGGAGCCCACAGAGGCATCTGAAGAGCCTGCATCCGCCGAGGCGGAGGACAGCGCCTCCGAAAAGGTGGAGGATGCTCAGGAGAAGGCCGAAAAGCTGGTGGTTGAGCTCAGCTCTCAGCTGTTAAGACTGCAGGCGGACTTTCAGAACTATAAGCGCAGGACCCAGGAGGACAGGGCCAGCGACATCGAATTCGCCAACAAGAAGCTGGCAACGGCTCTGCTGGATGTGATCGATAATTTCGAAAGAGCTCTGGGTTCCGAATGCACCGACGAAAAGTTCAAGGAGGGCATGGAGCTGATCTTAAAGCAGCTGATGACAGTGCTTGAAAAGAACAACATCAAGCCCATCGAAGCCGAAAGAAAGCAGTTCGACCCCAACTTCCACAATGCGGTGCAGATGCTCCCCTCAGAGGATGCAGAAAGCGGCACAGTAATAACCGTGCTTCAGAAGGGCTACACCCTGAACGACAAGCTCATAAGACCTGCGATGGTCATTGTCGCTCAGTAGCATATATAGTTAATTCAAGTGAAAACTTAGGAGGATAAATCAATGGGTAAAGTTATAGGAATCGACATTGGTACCACCAACAGCGTAGTAGCAGTGCTGGAAGGCGGCGAACCGGTCGTAATCGCAAACGCAGAAGGAAACAGGACCACACCTTCAGTTGTGGGCTTCACAAAGGGCGGCGAAAGACTTGTGGGCGAGACCGCAAAGCGTCAGGCCATCACCAATCCGGACCGCACCATCTCTTCAATAAAGAGACACATGGGTTCCAGCTACACCGTCAGCATCGATGGCAAGACCTATACACCGCAGGACATTTCCGCAATGATCCTTGCAAAGCTTAAGACAGACGCCGAGAGCTATCTGGGCGAGAAGATCACCGAGGCAGTAATCACCGTTCCCGCATACTTCTCCGACAGCCAGAAGCAGGCAACCAAGGACGCAGGCAGGATCGCAGGTCTGGACGTAAAGAGGATCATCAACGAGCCTACCGCAGCAGCCCTGGCTTACGGCCTTGATAAGGAAAAGACTCACCACAAGGTACTGGTATACGACCTGGGCGGCGGCACCTTCGATGTCTCCATCCTGGAGCTGGGCGACGGCGTATTCGAGGTACTTTCCACCAACGGCGACACCAAGCTGGGCGGCGACGACTTCGATAACGTTCTTATGAACTACATGGCAGATCAGTTCGCCAAGGAAAACGGCGTGGATCTGAGAAACGACAACATGGCTCTTCAGAGACTGAAGGAGGCCGCAGAAAAGGCAAAGAAGGAGCTTTCCTCCAGCCAGACAACCAATGTTAACCTTCCGTTCATTACTGTAAACCAGAACGGACCTCTGCACCTGAACATGGACATCACCAGGGCCAAGTTCAACGACCTGACCCAGCACCTGGTCCAGAGGACCATCGAGCCCATGAGAAAGGCTATGCAGGACGCAGGCGTCACCACAGCTGATCTGGAAAAGGTCATCCTGGTGGGCGGCTCCACAAGGATCCCCGCAGTTCAGGAGGCTGTAAAGAACGTCACCGGCAAGGAGCCCTTCAAGGGCATCAACCCCGATGAGTGCGTAGCAGTTGGCGCAGCCATTCAGGCAGGCGTTCTGACCGGCGAGGTCAAGGATGTGCTTCTGCTGGATGTAACTCCTCTGTCTCTGTCCATCGAGACTCTGGGCGGCATCGCAACCAAGCTGATCGAAAGGAATACTACTATTCCTACCAAGAAGAGCCAGATCTTCTCCACCGCAGCCGACAACCAGACCGCAGTTGATATTCACGTAATGCAGGGTGAGCGTCAGATGGCCAGCGACAACATCACACTGGGCCGCTTCCAGCTCTCCGGCATTCCTCCAGCGCCCCGCGGTATCCCTCAGATCGAGGTGACCTTCGATATCGACGCCAACGGCATCGTTAACGTAAGCGCTAAGGATCTGGGCACCGGCAAGGAGCAGCGCATAACCATCACCTCCTCCAGCAAGCTCTCAGAGGATGAGATCAAGCAGAAGGTAAGAGAGGCTGAGCAGTATGCGGAGGCTGATAAGGCCAAGAGGGAAAACAGCGAGGTCAAGAACCAGGGCGAGACTCTGATCTACGAGACCGAGAAGAACATGAAGGATCTGGGAGACAAGCTCACAGAGGACGAGAAGGCTAAGATCACCGCAGCCAAGGATGCTCTTCAGAGCGCCATCAATGCAGGCACCACCGAGGACATCAAGGCCAAGATCGAGGCTCTGACTCAGGAGTATCATGTTATCTCCACCAAGCTCTACGAGCAGGCTGCACAGAACGCACAGAATCAGGGCGCTCAGGGCCAGGCAGGTCCTCAGGGCGGCTTCGATCCCAACATGGGCGCGGGCTTCAACCCCAACATGGGAGCAGGCTTCAATCCCGGTGCCGGCTTTAACCCCGGAGCAGGCTTCGGCGGCCAGCAGGGCGGCGCTCAGGCAGGTCCTCAGGGCGGCAGCGACAATGTGGTCGACGCAGACTTCGAGGTCGTAGACGACGACAATAAGTAGTCACAAAGCATAAAAAACAGGGCTTCCCGGGCTGTATCTCAGCCTGGGAAGTCTGCATGAAGGAATACCACTAAATGGCAGACAATAAAAGAGATTATTACGAGGTCTTAGGCATACAGAAGGGCGCCAGCGAGGACGAGATCAAATCCGCCTTCCGCAAGATGGCTATGAAATACCACCCGGACAGAAACCCGGACGACAAAAACGCCGAGGAAAAGTTCAAGGAGGTAAACGAGGCCTATTCAGTGCTTTCGGACCCCGATAAGAAAAATAAATATGACAAGTTCGGCTTCGCGGGGGTGGATCCCAACGCGGGCTTCGGAAGCGGAGGCTCAGGCTTTGGCGGCTTCTCCGATTTTTCGAACTTCACCAGCGGCTTTGGCGGCTTTGAGGACATATTCAACATGTTCACAGGCGGCAGCAGCGGCTACAGGCAGGATCCCAATGCCCCGAGGAAGGGACAGGATATCGAAAAATCCATGTCCATCAGCTTCAACGAGGCTGTTTTCGGCTGCAAGAAGGAGATCAAGCTCACTAAGAACGTGGTCTGTGATACCTGCGGCGGCTCAGGAGCTCAGCCTGGTACGGCCAAGAAGATCTGTCCCCACTGCGGCGGCTCGGGCAGGGTGACCACTACAAGGTCCACCATGTTCGGCGCTATGCAGCAGGTCAGCTCCTGTACCTTCTGCGGAGGTACCGGTCAGATAAACGAAAGTCCCTGCAAGACCTGCGGAGGCAGCGGCAGGGTACGCAAGACCCTGAACATTACCGTGGAGATCCCGGCAGGCGTGGACAACGGCTCCATCATAACTCTGCGCGGTCAGGGTCAGCCCGGATATAACGGCGGTCCCGCAGGAGACCTGTACATAGTTCTGCAGGTTAAGGAGCACAGCATGTTCGAAAGAAGGGGCGATGACCTCTGGCTTTCCGTGCCCATCAGCTTTGCTCAGGCGGCGCTGGGTGATGAGGTGACCATTCCTGGCCTGAAGGACAAGCTTTCCTGCAAGATCCCCGCAGGCACCCAGCCCGGCACAGTTCTGAGGCTGAAGAAGAAGGGCGTTCCCAACGTGCGCACCGGCCAGCCAGGAGACATGTATGTGGAGATAAATGTGGAGATACCCACAAAGCTCACATCAAAACAGAAGGATCTGCTCAGGCAGTTCAACGAGACCACGGGAAAGGGCGGCTTCACTCAGCAGCAGAAATTCCGGGACGATATGGATAACCTCTTCGTCAACTAAACCAACAGCATATAGTGTTAATGCATGATACGAACCGTGTTTCAGGATGATGAAACCGGTTCGTTTTATTTATCACAAAATAATAAGGATGTGCTCATTTTATGCAATTTTAATATAGAACCCATTCTATATATTGAAATAATGTATGAATGTGCTAAAATGAACACAGTTAAATAATAAGAATTTTCGTAAAAATTCGGGTTATTATTTGATTATTCGAATAAATATAGGAGGTTGCGATGAATACAGAACCCGTTCACTAAGAGCTGCGCTCGCCGTTTTAGGGTAATATATTCTATTTTTTTTGTAACTTCCCGGCTTTCATCAGTATAGGGGACCCTGCGCAGCGGTCCTGCATACAGATACAGATGCAAAGCTCTGGGATCCGGAGGAATTATATATGGAACTTGAATATTTGAAAACTGCGAACAGTCTGGGCATGTGGATCTCCTGCATCCCGGCAGTTCTTCTGGTACTCTATCAGGCATGGATCTTCTTCAGAAAGGCCTGGACACTTGGTCCTGCTGTAGGCGTAACCACTGAACAGATGAAAGAAGCTGCAAGGTCTTCCTTCTTCGCATCTCTTGGCCCCTCTATCGTAATCGTATCCGGCATGGTTTCCCTGCTGGCTTCCGTAGGCGGCCCCCTCGCATGGATGCGTCTTGCATTCATCGGCTCCGTAATGTACGAGCTTCCTGCTGCTGACCGTGCCGCAACCGCAGCCGGATGCCAGCTTGGTACCAACAACATGACCCCCGAAGCATTCGCAAACTGCGCATGGATCATGACCACCTGCTGCCTCGGCTGGATCCTGGTTTCCGCACTCTTCACCGATAAGATGGAGACCTTCAGAGACAAGGTAACCGGCGGCAACATGGATGCAGTCGTAGCACTTACCGCAGGCGGCGGCGTCGGCGGCTTCGGCTACATGGTAGCTCAGCGTATGATGCCCTTCAATGCAGCAAGCGCCAATATGTGGTCTGCAATTGCAGGTTTTATCATCATGTGCCTTCTGAATGTGTATATCAATAAGACTCACGCAAAATGGGCTCAGCAGTTTGGTATGACTATAGCTATGTTCGGCGGCATGATCGTCGGCGCATTTTTCCTCAAGTGATTTGAGAAATGAGCAAAGTACTTATCCAAAGAGGAAAAAAGGAGAAAAATCATGGAAGAGAAAAACGTTTTTAGAGGAGAATTCCTGCCTTATATAATCAAATGGGGCCGCGGCACAAACCTTCTTGGTATCCTGCTGGTATTCGGACCTTGTATCTATCTGGCCATGCGCGGAATATGGCCTGAATGGGGCGCATTCTGGGGCGCATTCGCCATCCAGTTCCCCATGCTGATCACTGTATACATCAGAGAGCCTATCTCTTACTTCACAATGCTGGGCGTACCCGGAACCTATATGGCATTCCTTTCCGGTAACATTTCCAACCTGCGTGTACCTGCATCTTCTATCGCAACCAAGTCCGCAGGCATCGAGGAAGGTACCGACAAGGGCACCATCACCGCAACCATCGGCTGCGCTGTTTCCACCCTGGTATCCACCGCATTCCTGACCATCGGTGTTATCGCAGGCGCTGCAGTGCTGAATGCACTTCCGCCCATCGTAACATCCGCTCTGAACCTGTTGCTGCCCGCTCTGTTCGCAGCGCTGCTTGCAAACTACATCTTCATGAATCCGAAGCTGGGCATCATCTGGACACCCATCACCTTCCTGATCTACTGGATGTATCTGAAGGGCATGTTCAACTTTGCAGGTCCCATCATGGCTTCCTCTCTGCCTCCCCTCATCTGCGCATTCGGTGCAATGGCACTGGGCGTTGTTATGGCAAAGAAGAAGGCATAGCAGACTCTGCTCTCTATCGTTATAAAATTTCTGCTGCTGCATAAGCGTGCAGCAGCAGAGTCATGTATATCTGTAACAAGGAGGTAAAACATTTATATGGATTATTCAAGAATCATTAAGGTTATCGATGACAATACCCCCGAATTCAACGATCTGGCTAAAAAGATCTACGAGAATCCCGAGCTGGCATATAACGAAGTAAAGGCCTGCGCATGGCTCGCAGAGTCCCTTAAGAAGCACGGTTTCGACGTGGAAGTAGGCCCCTACGGAATGCCCACCGCTATCAGAGCAACCTGGGGCAAGGGCCATCCCATCATCGGCGTTCTTGCTGAGTATGATGCGCTTCCCGGACTTTCCCAGAAGCAGAACTCCGCATTCGATCCCGTAGTTCCCGGCGGCCCCGGCCACGGCTGCGGTCACAACATGCTGGGCGTTGCCACCCTGGCAGGCGCCATCGCAATGAAGGACGACCTGGAGCAGAACGGACTTGAAGGAACTGTAGTCTTCTACGGCTGCCCCGCAGAAGAGGTTCTGACCGGTAAGACCTTCATGGCAAGAGAAGGCGCATTCAAGGAGCTGGATCTGGCCATCGCATTCCACCCCGGTGCTGGCAATGGCACAGGCGTAGGCGTTATGACAGGCCTCAACAGCGCCATTTTCCACTTCAAGGGCAAGACCGCTCATGCAGGCGGCAACCCCTGGCAGGGCAGAAGCGCTCTGGACGCTGCAGAGATCATGAGCGTAGGCGCCAACTATCTGAGAGAGCACATCAAGGATGGTATCCGTATCCATTATTCATATAAGGAAGCCGGCACCGCTCCCAACATCGTTCCCGACAGAGCAAGCGTCTGGTACTATGTAAGAGCCTTCACAAGAGACGATGTGGAAGATACCTATAAGAGACTGGTGAAGTGCGCAGAGGGCGCAGCTCACATGACTGAGACCCAGCTTGAGGTCGAGTTCCTTGGCGGCTGCTATGATACCATGCCCAACAAGGTGATCGCTCACACCATTTATGACACCATGAAGGAGCTTCCTCCCATCGAATTCTCCGATGAGGACAAGAAGTTCGCTGACGAGCTGAACCACAACTCCCACCTCTTCACCGGCCAGGAAGTACCTCCCATCATGGAAGGCATCCAGCCCATCAGAGATGAGAGAGGCTCCGGCTCCACAGATGTAGGCGATGTTCAGCACATCGTTCCCTGCGCAATGTACAACACTGCCTGCGAGAACACTCTGGCCGGCGGTCACACCTGGCTCATCACCGCATGCTCCGGCAATCCTCTTGGCTGGAAGGGCATGATCTTCGGCGCTAAGGTCATGGCTGCTTCTGCTGCCAAGTTCTACAGAGATCCCGAGCTTGTTAAGGCTGCAAAGAAGGAATTCGACGAAGCTATGGCGGGCAAGACCTACAACTGCCCGATTCCCAAGGACATTCCTATTCCTCAGCCTCAGAAGTAATCAGTTTCATCATACCCGGCAGACTCCTTTTTTGGGACCTGCCGGGTTTTCTTTCATTCGGTTATGAACCGGGTACATTTAGATCCAGGAGGACTGAAATGGATTACAGCAGGATAATAAAAGTAGTCGACGACAACAAAGATGAATTAATAGAAATAGCCAGCAAGATGTACGAGAATCCAGAGCTGGCATATAACGAGGTCAAGGCCTGCGGCTGGCTGGTGGAATCCCTGAAAAAGCACGGCTTTGAGGTGGAGCAGGGCCTTTACGGCATGCCTACATCAATCAGGGCCACCTGGGGCAAGGGCCATCCCATTATAGGCGTACTTGCCGAATATGATGCTCTTCCAGGCCTTTCCCAGAAGCAGAATACTGCCCTGGATCCCGTGATACCGGGCGGTCCCGGCCACGGCTGCGGTCACAACCTTCTTGGCGTTGCCACCCTGGCCGGCGCCATCGCGATGAAGGACGATCTGGAGCAGAACGGCCTTGAGGGCACTGTGGTCTTCTACGGCTGCCCCGCAGAGGAGGTGCTCAGCGGAAAGTCCTTCATGGCAAGAGAGGGCGCCTTCAAGGAGCTGGACATGGCCATAGCCTTCCATCCCAGCGCCGGTCCCAGCGTGTCCGGAGGAGTCATGACAGGACTCAACAGCGCTATCTTCCACTTCAAGGGCAAGACCGCCCATGCAGGCGGC
>JAEEGI010004652.1_pt1 | contig 32003 bp, 22 predicted proteins | sample 8958751 | NCBI WGS metagenome assembly JAEEGI01 (sample SAMN16246545, study PRJNA631951) | gut metagenome | biome: gut microbiome; feature: rumen; material: KS-attached | host: Bos | place: Iran: Karaj | collected 2018-10
ATGAGTAATTGACTTTACGTCATAACAAATCTTTTTAACGATAGTGGGGTGGTTGCTCGCAGCCATCCCACTTTGTTCGTGTTTCCGTTCTCCGTCGTTTTCGTTGCCTATGCTTTTATCGAACTATTACGTAGTAACTACAGAAGCCACGGAAGTGCGCTGTTTAGGCTAACATCTCCGTGGCTTCTGCGTTTTCTTGTGTTTGTCAACTCTGTTAGTTTTACCAGTAGGCAATCGCTCCTTCTTCTGGTCTAAAGATTATAAAGATTTTAAAGATGTGCCGTCTGTATCTGACATGTTCTTTATTATCTTTTGACAGGACAAACGTTAGGACGCTCGACGAGAAGACCGCATGGGCCTACTACAACCTTATACGTGAGATAGAGTGCTCCAACCGCCAACTGAAGACCGATCTGAACCTGAGGCCCATATACCACTAGTAAGACGACTGGTCGGACGCACACCTGTACCCTCCACGATACACTCGGTAGTCTCGTGGTTCCTCCCTTCCTCGTACTGCTGGCCTACTTGATTGTCAACATCATACGCCACCAGCTGAAGAGGGAGAACGAGAAGAAGAAATAGGCAGACCACACCCCCAAAGCAGAATACCCCACACCGTACTGGTCGGAAATAGTGGACATCATGAAGACCCAGAAGCTGGTACAACTAAGCCTGGGGATAGATGAAGAAACGCCTTTTCGTGCTTCGCTGATTAATATTTTGGCTCTTTTCGGCTTTTATTTTGAGATTTCTTTGTACCTTTGTGCCCAAAATAAGATTCACCATTCAAATGATTGTTTTACATACTTAATAATAGAAATGAAAAAGATTGCATTTATTTTTGTTGTAGCCGCCATGTTCGTGTCATGCTCCGATGCTCCCAAGACCACCCAGGATGATACCCTTGACAAGCAGATTGACTCCATCTACCATTCCCTTAGGAATGTGTATGTAGCTAAAGCCAACTCTATTGAACCCAAATTTGTTCCTTATAGCAATGGCGAAATAGACTCCGCTGCATGTATTGAAATTGCCGAAAATTCTAAAGCGGCTATCCTTGCAGCAGGTGACACTACCAACCAGCTTTTCAAGATTCAGTATAATGCTTGTGTCCACGATTTCTTGCTTATGAAGATTATGTCAATTTTTCCAAAGATGTAACTTGTTTTTTTCTCAGTCGCTACGCGTCAGTTCTCATCTTCGCCTTTTGACGCTGGGGCGGCTTACTTCTGTGCTGCCCGACCAAGTGCGAGGGCATTGACGTTGGCCCTAGATTACGGTGTCGCCCTTTCGAGCGAAGACGCTGCGGATGGTGGCTTCGAGCTTCTCGTATTCCAGTCCAAGTGCTTCCTGTGCTGCTCTGAGGAGGATGACGTTGGCCGAGCGATTTTGTCTAAAGATTATAAAGCTTTTAAAGATGGACAGTCCGTATATGACTTGCTCTTTTTAATCTTTGAGTCCACTCCGAAAACAAATATAGTCGTGATAGACGGCGCAGCCGCTCCCCTCAAGGGGAGGGGAGCGGCTGCGCATCGTTTTTGGGTTGTTTTTTTAGTGGAGAAGGGTTTTCGGAGTGTACTCATCTTTTAATCTTTAGAATTTTCTTTATTACATTGTGGGTTACTGGGCGGCGCGACCGAGTGCGAGGGCCTTGATGTTGGCCTCGACGACGGCATCGCCCTTGCGGGCGAAGACGCTGCGGATGGCGGCTTCGAGCTTCTCGTACTCCAGTCCGAGGGCTTTCTGTGCAGCCCCGAGGAGGATGACGTTGGCCGAGCGGGGCACGCCGTTTTCTTTGGCCATGCGCTCGATGTCGATGCTGATGACGTGCGGCAGACGCGCGAGGTCGGCGTTGACCAGTTCCATGTCGGGGTAGTTGGGGATGTTGACGAAGGGTGTGCTGGAGGTGATGACCCATCCGTCGGGTTTCAGCCAGGGCACGTAGCGCAGGGCCTCCATAGGCTCCATGGAGATGATGACGTCGGCAGCGCCTTGTGGGATGAGGTCGCTGTAGATGGTGTCGCTGCTGATGCGCAGGTGGCTCTGCACGTCGCCGCCGCGCTGGCTCATGCCGTGCACCTCGGCCTGCTTGATATATAAGTTCTCGTTCATGGCGGCCTCGCCAATAATGGTGGCGATGGATAGGATGCCTTGTCCTCCCACGCCGCAAAGTATAATGTCGGTCTTCATAACTATTTTTTACCGCTGAGCGGATTATTTAAATATAATAAACAAGATAGAACCATTATTATTGTGGGTTGATATTTACCGCTGAGCGGGTTGTCAAAAAACAAAATAAAACAAGATAAAACCAAATAAAACCATTCTAATTGTGTGTTTATAATTACTGTTTACCAGATTGATACTATTAGAAGTAACTGATGGCACGTGTTTCTGGATCGAAATAGTATTTCTCGCATTCGTCCATGACAGGGGCAAAATTGTAGAGTATGCCAATTCTCACTCCTGCTGCACGCATATAGTTCCATAATTGTAATCGTTCGTGAACTCCAATCTTTTCTATCGCTTTGCATTCAAGAAAGATCTTGTCTTTGCAGAGGAAATCAACAAACAATCGATGTCCTAATTTGATTCCTCGGAAAGACGGCCTGAAGTAATATTCTTTCACGAACTTAATCTTTGCCTGTTCTAACGCTATGGCCAAAGAATCTTGATAGATGTACTCGGTCAGTTCAGGCCCTTGCTCTTGGTGAACAGCCTGGCAGCAGCCCACAACATCGTACACAAATCTACTCAATCTTGATTTCAAGTCAGAATCCAACTCTTTCTTGTCGAAGATTTGCATCATAGCTTATGCAGGTTTTATTTTGTTTTATCTTGTTTTATTTTGTTTTTTATATACCGCAGCGCGTCATTTGTTTTGGGCTTTCTTCTGCTTTAGATGGCGCTGCAGGGTCTGCATGCACTCGCGGCGGGGGATGATGACGGAGGTGCCGTGGTAGTTGAGCTCGTCGCGGATGGCTTGGGTGATCTCGGGCATGTTCTTCGGCAGGGGAACTACTACGCGGAGGTGGTCGTCGCTCAGGCCCAAGCCGCGGCAGATGGCCTCGTACTTGCTGGTGCCGGCCGAGTCTTGACCGCCGGTCATGCCGGTGGTGAGGTTGTCGCTGATGATGACGGTGATGTCGGCATTCTCGTTGATGGCGTCGAGGAGACCCGTCATGCCGCTGTGGGTGAAGGTGCTGTCGCCGATGATGGCCACGGCGGGCCACTGACCAGCGTCGGCGGCTCCCTTCGCCATGGTGATGCTGGCACCCATGTCGACGCAGCTGTGGATGGCACGGAACGGGGGCAGGAAGCCGAGGGTGTAGCAGCCGATGTCGCCGAAGACACGGGCGTTGTCGTACTCACGCAGCACCTCGTTCAGGGCGGCGTAGACATCGCGGTGGCCACAGCCTTGGCAGAGAGCGGGCGGGCGGGCGACGATGTGGTCGGAGAGGGCGGAGAGGTCGGAGTGATCGGAGTTGTCTGATTGATCGGAGTAGTCGGAGTAGTCGGATTGGTCGGAGTGGGTGGAGGCCAGGGTGGCCAGGGCCTGCTTCACCACGTCGGGGGTGAGTTCGCCGGTGCGGGGGAGGGTGGCATCGAGCTTGCCGTGGACGGTGGCGGTGGCGATGTCGCTGACGCCGCGCACGATGTCCTCGATGAAGGGCTGGCCCTCCTCGACGATGAGGAGCTGCTCGCACTCGCTCATCATACGGCGCACCAGCTTCTTCGGCAGGGGATATTGCGAAATCTTCAGGATGGGGTAGGGGCACCCGTTGGGGAAATGCTCCATGACGTAGTTGTAGCCGATGCCGCTGGCGAGGATGCCCAGACTGCGGTCGTGGCCCTCAATATATATATTGTACACCGACTGCTCGGCATCGTGCTCCAGCTGTGGCTGCTGAGCCGTCACGTGGTCGTTGCGGCGGCGAGCGTTGGCGGGCAGGAGCACCCAGTTGGCGGCCACGGCGTTGTAGTTTAAGGGGTTTTGTTGACGTGGTACGTCAACACACTGGACGACGGCGCGTGAGTGGGCCATGCGTGTGGTGACGCGCATCAGCACGGGCAGACACTGGCGCTCGGAGTAGTCGAAGGCGTAGGCCATCATGTCGTAGGCCTCCTGCTGGTTGGAAGGCTCGAAGGTGGGCACCATGGCGAACTTGCCATAGAATCGTGAGTCCTGTTCGTCCTGGCTGGAGTGCATCGAGGGGTCGTCGGCCACGAGGACTACCACACCGCCGTTGACACCCGTCATGCCGCTGTTGACGAAGGGGTCGGCGCAGACGTTCAGTCCCACATGCTTCATGCACACCATTGCGCGCTTGCCCATGTACGACATGCCGAGGGCTTCCTCCATGGCCGTCTTCTCGTTGGTGCTCCACCGGCTATGCACGCCGCGCTCGCGTGCCAGCGGGTCGTTCTGGATGAACTCGGTGATCTCGGTAGACGGTGTGCCGGGATAGGCATACACGCCCGACAGTCCTGCGTGCAGGGCACCCAGGGCTATGGCTTCATCGCCTAACAATAGTCTTTTATTCATATTAAAGGGTTTAAGTTGAACAATCTTTCGGCAAAAGTACGAAAATTCTTGCGCATGGCCTAACAGAGTTGAAAGAAATTTCAGGAAATTGGGGGAAATTCCACTCCTGATGGTAGAATTTCCCCCAATTTCCTGAAATTTCTTTCGAAGCCAACTACTTGGCTATGCAGACGTTCTTGATGAAGTGGCTCTCGCCGTTGGCACCACTGCCCACGATGGTGATATAGCCAGGCTGCATGATGTTGGGCAGGTTGGCCACGCGCTTACCGTTGATGAAGAGCTTCAGGTTGCCTTTGTTGAAGCTCAATGCGAAGTGGTTCCATCCCTTGCTGTTCAGCAGTTTGTGCAGCTCGCCCTTGTCGCCGTGGATGCCCTCTTCGTCGGTCTTCTCATAGTTCCATTCCATGCCGTCTGGCCAGAAGCGTGTGGTACCTATGCCGACTTCTTCAGCATTATAGCTCTGCACTTCAAAAACAACGTCCCCGCCAAAGAGGAACTCAAACTCGTAGGTGAAGTTGTCGGGGAGGTAGTCCTTGCTGCCCTCGCCCACCATGGGGAAGAGGGTTGACCAACCGCCCGAGAGAACGATGTACTTGTGTCCCAAGGCCTCGCCCACCTCGGCACTACCTTCCTTGACGTCCCACTTCGAGGGCAGCTCGCCAGCCGTCTCGCCTTTCAGGGTGTCGACGAAGATGATGTTGGCGGCGGGCTTGAAGTCGCCATTCTTGTAAAGCTTGATGAGGTTGAGCAGTTCGGCCTTGTCGGGAGTGAGCAGTACGCTCTCGTCGTTGCCCTGCTGCTCTTCAGCTTGTTGTTCTTCGGCCTGCTCGTTGTCGGTGGCCATCTCGGTGTTCTCGCTCTCGGCGTCGGCAGCCTTGTCGGCTTTCTTGTCGCCTCCGCAAGCCGTCGTCATGACGAGGCTTGCCATGCACATCAGTGCCAGGTAAACTTTTTTCATGTTCAGTGGGGTTTTAATTGGTTCTATTTGAATAAGATTGTCATTACAATCTGCAAAGGTAGGCATTTGTCGGCATATACGCAACTCCAACGGCGGTTTTTTTGATTAGATTTCTTGTCAGATGAAAAAAAATGCTTATCTTTGCAAACTGAATAGCTAACCTGTATGAGAAAAACGGCTTTCGTCATATTCCTTTTTTGCTGGTGCTTCTCTGTCTTTGGCCAGCAACAGGTGGACTTGCGCCCGCTCTATAAGGAGCTGGATGCCGCCATCGACTCTGCCTCCATCTTCCAGAAGCATAAGACCGATGCCATCGAAATCTTGAAGAAGCAGTACGCTTCGTGCCGCGACGATGAAGAGCGCTACCGCTTCTCTTGGAGCCTGTATCGCGAATACGTGGCTTTCGTGAGCGACTCCACGCTGTCGTATCTGCAGCGCTGCCTGGAGTTGGCCCGCCGTATGAATCGTGGCGACCTGGTGGTGCAGAGCGAGCTGGCGATGGCTCATCAGCTGTCGGAGACGGGCTTCTACTCCGAGGCCGAAATCCGCTACAACCGCATACCCATCGAGCAAATGGACAGCGCAATGCGCCTCTTGTACCTCTCTGGGCGCAACCATCTCTATGGCGAGATGGGCTTCTATTCGCACGACCCCGAGCTGAGTCAGCAGTTTCATTCTAAGGCCAACGCCATCCGCGACACGCTGCTCACCCTGCTGCCCCATGAGTCGGCGGCCTATGCTGAGCTGATGTCGCGCATGCTCAACAACCGTGGCACCCCCGACGAGGCGCTGCCCTTTAGCGACCAATGGCTGGCAAAGGTGCTGCCTGGCACGCGCGACTATGCCATCATGGCCTTCTTCCGCTCGGAGATCTATAAGCGCAAGGGCGACGTGACGATGCAGCGCTATTGGCTCATCCAGTCGGCGCTAACCGACATCCGTCAGGCCATCATGGACCAGTCGGCGCTATGGAGCTTGGCCAACTCCATCATGCAGGACGACGGCGACCTGGACCGTGCCTACCGCTACATGGACTTCTCGTGGGGCTGCATCTCGCAGTTCAGTCCCCACATGCGCTCGTGGCTGGTGTCGCCCATCCTGACCCGCATCAACGACAAGTATAAAGCCAACCTGCACCAAGCCAACAGCAACCTGCGCTGGACGATAGGCGCCATCAGCCTGCTGGCCGTGGTGCTGCTGTGCCTGCTCTTCTATGTGTCGAAGAAGCGCAAGCAGTTGGCCGTGGCCGAGAGCGAGTTGGCAGCAGCCAACAAGCAGCTGTCGGCCCTCAACGGGCAACTGTCGGTGAAGAACGACAATCTCTCGGAGGCCAACCGCATGCTCTCGGACATCAACGGGCAGCTGCGCCAGGCCGTGCTCCACCTGAACGACTCCAACCGTGTGAAAGACGAATACATCGGCAAGTTCCTCAGCATGTGCTCGGATTATATCGACAAGCTCGACAACTATCGCATCCGCGTGAACCGCAAGCTGAAGGCTGGCCAGCATGCCGACCTGCTGCGCATGACTGGGTCGGAGCAGCTGAAAGAGGACGAGCTGAAGGAACTCTTCGACAATTTCGACCAAGTGTTCCTGCACCTCTTCCCCACCTTCGTCGCCGACTTCAACAGTCTGCTGCGCCCCAACGAGCAGATTACGCCCGCCGAGGGACATCGCCTGAACACCGACCTCCGCATCTTTGCGCTCATCCGTCTGGGTATCGACGAGAGTTCAAAGATTGCCGAGTTCCTGCACTACAGCCCCAACTCCATCTATGCCTATCGTGCCCGCATCAAGAACAAGGCCGCCGGCAACCGCGACGACTTTGAGCGGATGGTGAAGGAGATAGGGCTGAGGAGTGAGGAGTTAGGAGTTAGGAGTTAAGAGTTAGGAGTGAGGAGTTAGGAGTTTGCTCTTGGGGTCGCGGCTCACCACCCATCGCAGGGCATTGGTGAAGAGCAGCTGCTGCGTGGCGTCGATGAATCCCTCGTCGCCGTGCCCCATGTTCAGATACACCATGCGATAGTTCTTGTTGGTCCACACGATAGGGAAATCGCCGCCGTGTACAATGTCCTTGATGCCGAAGGGAAACATCTTCGGCGAGATGCTCAGCAGCACCTCCACGTCGGGGTTCTCCCTTGGCGATGGCTGCCACTGATAGAACTCGCTGGGCGGTGCCACGAACTCGGCGGGCAGCGACCTGGTGACGGGGTTCTGCTGTGTGTCGCAACAGACGAGGGCTGCCTGTGGCGGCCAGTTGTTGCAGTAGAACGTGCCACATCCCAAGAACTTGTTGAACCAAGGCCAGTGGGTGTTGCGGTCGTTGTAGGCGGCAGCATGGAACCCCAGCCAGCCCCCTCCCTGCTCCATATATTCTTCAAAGGCTTTTCGCTCTTCGGGTGCATGAGGCTGCGCGTTGAGCGCAATCACCACGCTATACTGCTTCAGCCGTTCCAGCGTGTAGCCTGCCAACGAGGTGGTGCGGTCCATTATCCACCCCTCGCCGTAAGTCAGCTTGTGCAGGAACTCCATCGCCTGCTTGTCGAATTGCACGTGTGCCTCTTCGGCTCCCGGTTCCCAATAGACGAGGGCGCGGAATCGGGGTTCACGTGCATAGTCTTGTGCCCCAGCAGGAGTGAACTGCCCACACAAGACAACGAAAAGAAGATAGGGGATAATACGTTTCATCATTCTTTTTTTATTTGATCAACGGATTCTTATGGATGTTCTGTCGTGGTGCCAGCCGCCCATCGAATGGCGTTCTCGAAGAGGCGTAGGAAGGCAGCGTTGTCCCAGAGCAGTGCGCTGTGGCCAAACTGGAAGTAGACGTTGCGGGCGGGCTTGGCGGTGTTGGTCCAGACGACGGGGTGGTCGCCCATGCGGATGTCGGTGTCGGTGGTGTAGCTCGCCTCGTCGACATGTGCCAGCACGTGCACGTTGCGGCGCGGGTTCTGCTCATAGATATACCATTCGTCGTCGGGGATGACGAAGGTGGTGGCCACGCCTTGCATCACGGGGTGTGTGGGGTCTTCCACCTGCACGGTACCGTCGCACTTCTGGGCGATGTAGTTCTTGTAGACGATGCCGCCCATGAAGTCGCTGAACCACTGCCACAGCCCGTAGCCGTCGAATGAGCCGAGCAGGGTGGCATGGTGCAGGCCCACATAGCCCCCCTTGCCATTGTCGATGTACTGCTGAAACTCTTTGCTGGCATCTTCGCTCCAGGCGTAGGGCGGGTGGTTGAGCTGCAGAATCAGTTGATGGCGTGCGATGTCGCCCTTGGCTAGGTTGATGGCATCGTTGACGATGGTGAGCTGTAGGTGCAGCCGTTCCTTGTTCTGCTCCAGCCACTGCAGGCCGCGAGCGGTGAAAGGTTCGTGCAGCCCGCCCCGCTCGGCGAGAACCAGCACGTGGGTGGTGGCAGAGGAAGAGAGGACGTAGAGGAGGAAGAGAAGGGAGAGAATTTTTTTCATGGGGTGGATGGGGTGAATGGGGGAAAATGGGGTGGATGGGTGTTGCCAACGGCTAATTGCTGATTGCTACTCGCTTTTTGTGGGACTGGATGTAGAGGCCTCGTGCGGGTAGGCGGCGCGACATCGGGCGGCCACTGAGGTCGTAGCGGCGGGTGTCGTCGTTGGCGGTGCGCTGCAGATGGCTGATGCCCGTGGTGAGGTTGTTGATGGTGAGCACGGCATCCGTTGGGTTGGTGGTGTCGATGGTGAACACCAGCGTCTGCTTCAGGCGTATGGCCCTCTTGCGATAGATGTTGCCGTTGTCGTGGCCGTCAGTGCCATTGCCGATGGCATAGTAGTCGTCTGCAAGGCTGAGCAGACAAGGCCCGTCGACGGCACGAAACTCATCGGCGGCGCCGTTGCCGAAGGCGGGCTGGTGGAAGAACTTGAAGTTCACCTGTCCGGCACTGATTTGTCGTCCTGTCTCCAAGGTGATTTGATGGCGGTGGGGGGCTATGGCTGCCAGCGGCAGGGCTTGGCTCTCGTCCCACCCGTCGCCTCCTTCGGGGTCGTAGGCGGGTTTGCCCACGCTGTTGGCGGCCCCGATGAGCCAGATGCAGCCCGTGCCGTCGCTTGTGTTGTAGCGCCGTGGCTGTCCGTCGTTGCCGAGGGGTGTCACGCGGAAGCACTGGTTGCCAAAGTCGGCCTTCACCTCATAGTCGCCGCTGAGCGCGCGGAAGCGGTAGGCCCCATCGACTGTTGGCTCAAAGAAGTCTGGGTCGTAGTACCAGCTGTCGCTCGTCATGGTCTTGTCGCCCGTGACGGCGTAGGTCTGTCCCTGCTGCAGGGCGAGGGTGGCGGTGTAGGTGTTGCGTCCCGTGTATTCCATCCGTGTGTCGCCTAAGTAGAGGTTGTCCTTCTGCGTGGCGTTGCCTATCAAACAGTCGTACACGGTGTTGCGCTCGGTGCCCATGTTGTTGTCGTTGGCATATTCCCAATACATGCCTCCCGCCAAGTCTTGGTCTACGATGTATTGGCACTTGATGGTGAGCGAGCGCTGGTTGTCGTAGCCATAGACGAACTGCCCCTGCTGGTTGGTGACGTAGGGCACCTTCGCCACGTCGTCCCAGTGGTCAGTCCATTTGCCGCTTCTGATGCCGTCTTCAATCTCCTGCAGACTGATTTGCCCTGCCGAGCCGCTTCCGTCGGCGTTGCCGTTGCCATAGAAGGCCAGCCCCATCACCAGCTTGTCAGTTGGCACGCCCGCCTTCAGGTGTGCTTCGATGGCCTCCGTGGCCACCATCCATCCCTTGCCCACCTGTCCGCCTCGGTAGAGTGCCGAGTGGTGGTTGGGTGGCGATGCCATGTCGTAGGTCATCACGTTGACAAAGTCGAGATAGGGCATGCACGCCTTGAAGTCGTAGTATCCTGCTCCCGCCTGCGATGCCATGGTGAGCAGTAGCGTGTCGCCCAGTGCTTGGCGCAGGTCGCGAATCAGCAGGGTGTAGTTCTGCTTCTCATCGGTGGGCGATGCCTCGCCACTTGAGTTGCTGCCCGGGAACTCCCAGTCGATGTCGATGCCGTCGATGCCCCACTGTTGGCAGAACTCCAAGCACGACTGTGCGAAGAGCTGTCGCTTCTCGCTGCTTGCCGCCATGGGTGTAAACTTGCCGCGTCCCCATCCACCGATGCTCAGCAGCACCTTCAGTGCGGGGTTCTGCTTCTTCAGCTCCACCACCTGGCGGAAGCGGTTGGTGCCGTCGACATATACGCGGCTATCGTCGCCCACGCCGCCGAAGGCATAGTTGATGTGGGTCATCACCATCGGGTCTACGGGGATGGAACTCCACGACGTGACGTAGGCCACCACCTTCTTGGCCGTGGCGGGCATGGGCTTCTTGTACACGCGAACATAATCCACCAGCATCTCGGCGGGCAGGGCACTCTCGTCGACACCTTGCGCGCCGCCCCATGAGCCTCCCCAAGCCAGGTTGAGGATGGGGTGGAAGGCATAGTGGAAGGGCCACACGGCGTGGTCGTCGCTCTCCTTGTTGAACTGCAGTTGCAGCTGTCCGTCGACGTAGAAAGTCAGTCGGTCGGCTGTCCACTCCAGTCCATAGATGTGATACTCGTCCTCGGCGGTGGGCATATACATCTCGTGCGTCTTCTGCGTGCCCTTCGTATGGTTGTAGGCATCGCAGTGTATGCTCGACGACACATACCCCGCATGGTAGCCCACCTCCTCCATGATGTCAATCTCGCCACAACGCGGCCAGGGGTTGGTGCTCCAGTCCACGTTGGTGGGCATCATCCAAAAGGCGGGCCATGTACCCTTTCCCTTGGGCAGTTTGATGCGTGCCTCGAAATAGCCGTAGCGCCACCCCGTGGATGGCCGTGCGTTGATGCGCCCGCTCACCACCTGTCCGTCGATTTTCTGGCATCGGATGGTGAGGTGGTCGTCGCCGACGAACACCACCTTCTGTCCTTTGTAGGTCTTGCCCACATAGCGCTGCAACTCGTTGTTCACCCAGCCTGGGTCTTGAATCTCGAATTTCCAGTCTTGGGTGTTCAGTTCGGTGCCCTCAAACTCGTCGCTCCAGTCGAGCTGATAGCCCTCGGGCACGAAGCCCGACTCCTGGCGCGTGGTCGACAGTCCACTGCCCGTCTGTGCCGTCAGCGTCGTCGCCAGCAATGCCATCATCATGGCAGTAACAATGTGTCTTCTCATCATATCGTGTGCTGTGTCAATAATTCTGTTGCAAAGTTAGCCTTTTTCTTCGACACGGCACAGCAGATATGGCAGGAAATATGGATGAAGGGCCGATGGCGAAAGAATCAACGTTCTGAGCCATCGGTTGTTAAGGGTTTGTATTGCTTGGCTGCAATATGGGCTGTCAGTGCCGCGAGTCAAGCCCCGATTTGGCATCTGCCAAGGCATTTACGCATATTCGAGAATGAGATTGGCATCAATCCCCATCTTGGAATGAAGTCGTTTGGCAAACGACATGGATATGCGACGGCGTCCACTCATAATCTGGCTGAACTGTGACTCGTTGATGCCCAAAAGGCGAGCCCCGTCTTTTTGGTGCATGTTGTGCGTATAAAAGTATTCTTCAATGGTAGCGATGAGGGGGGATTTCTGTCGCAAAGGGAGAATGTTTAGTTGCTCGTCCTCATAGTCTGCCATCAACTTACTGAGATGGGCAATCTCCTGCGTGTACTCATTGTCCATGTCTGGTTCAAGCATTCCTTTCTCGGTGGCTTCTGCTATCAGCTTCTCCACTTGGCTCTTGATGTCATCATACTGCTTTCGATTTGACAATTTCTCCATCTCTCTTATTAATTATATTGTTGCACAATCTATTTTACTATACTCTGCATGAGTTCCTATAAAGCGAATATTCATTACGCAACCAATGAAGATGACAACCGCAACCAAGCGGTATTTATTGCCACCAATGTTGAAAACATACCGTCCATTCTTTACATAGTCTGCCGCAGGAAACTGTTGTTTCAAGTCTATATGGCTATGCCATTGCGCGGCCTTGATAACCTCCACCCATTTGTTCAATGGTTTTGCAGCGTTGGAATGTGACTGTACAAAGTCAACCAAGAGTTCCTTGTTCGCAATAATCATGCTTCTGATGATTTTGTGGTGCAAAGATATGCTTTTCTTTCCAAATACGCAAACAAATTTGCAAAAATGTAAAGACCACGCCTCTTTCTGTATATGAAATCGTGCTTACCCCCACATATTTAACTGCCGTACGGTTGATTTCTATCAGCAACGAGGTTCTTTTTTCCTCCAAGCCATGCAACCCAAATTAGCAGTGCCATCTTTTGGTCGGCTCTTCCAAGGAATCGAGTCAAAAGGCGGCTCCCCATTTTCATGAGTCATGCTGCGGACGCAAAACTCGATGCCATTTTCTGCTCAAGGCTTACTCCCCGGTGCTGTAGGTATGCGCCACAAAAATCCCACGGCCTGGGACAAAAAAATAGCGTCACCAAATTTTTTTTTGGCGTTGACTTTTTGAAAAAAGTCGCGCTCCAAATTTTCGCGTGCGATAGAGTTTCTTCGCGCAGGGGCTTCGCGGCCTTCAAAAAGTGGCCGTCGGCCTCGTTTCGCCAGTATATCATCCGCTTGAACGTCCATATTTTTTCTGCCCCTGCATTAACGTTAAATGTCTGAACATTAGCGTTTAGCATTTTTCTGATGCCCATATTTGTCCATATTGGTTTGTTGATATAGTTGACCCATGTCATTTTTTTACCTAACTTTGCACTTGCAAACGCAGCAACTATCGACCATTGAATACGAAACACATTTATCAACCTAATAAACACTTTAGCGACATGACAAGAAAGTCTGCACATTTATTGTTCGCCTTCGTTGCGATGCTGGCGGGTTCGTTGCCCACGCAAGCGCAACGGTTGGTGAAAGGTAAGGTGGCCGACGCCGAGGGCACGGAGCTCCCCGGCGTGAGTGTCGTGGTGAAGGGCAAGGAAGCCGCCGGCACCACCACCAGCATCGACGGCCGCTACGCCATCACCGCCAACCCTACCGACACCATCACCTTCAGCTACATCGGCTTCACCCCCCAAAAAGAATATGTGGGCAACCGCGAGGTGATCGACGTGGTGATGCGCGAAGACGAGAACACGCTCGAAGAAACCGTCGTGGTGGCTTTTGCCAAGCAGAAGAAGAACTCGGTGATAGGCTCCATTGAGACCATCAACCCTGCCGAGCTGAAGACCCCCTCGACCAACCTGACCAACACGCTGGCTGGCCGCATCGCCGGCATCATCAGCTATCAGCGCTCGGGCGAGCCAGGCAAGGACAATGCCAACTTCTTCGTGCGTGGCGTCTCCACCATCAACAGTGCGCTGGCAGGTCCGCTGATTCTCATCGACGGCGTGGAGATGTCGACCGAAGACCTGGCCCGCCTGGAACCTGAAAACATTGCCAGCTTCAGCATCATGAAGGATGCCACGGCCACCGCCCTCTACGGTTCGAAGGGTGCCAACGGCGTGGTGCTCGTCACCACCAAGAGCGGTCGCAAGGGCAAGATGAAGATCACCACCCGCTTGGAGACACAGATTTCGACACCGACGAAGATTCTGGAGTTCCTCGACGGCGTGGACTACATGAACCTATATAATTACGCGCAGCGCACGCGCGACACGAAGGGCCTGACCAGCGATGCCTATCTGATGGAGAAGATTGAGAACACCGCCGCCGGCACCGACCCCATGCTCTATCCCAATGTCGACTGGTATGGCATGATGTTCAAGAACCAGGCCATCAACACCAAGGCCACCATCACCGCCTCGGGTGGCGGCGAGGTGGCACAGTACTACCTCTCGGCAGCCTACACCCATGAGAACGGTTTGCTGAAGGTGCCCTCGGTGAACAACTACAACAACAACATCAGCATCAACCGCTACAACATCCGCGCCAACATCGACGTGAACCTCACGAAGACCACGAAAGCCTCGGTGAAGGTGTACTCGCTGCTCGACCGCTCGAACACCCCCGCCGTGAGCACCACGACGCTCTTCGACCAAATCATGCGCGCCAACCCCGTTGACTTCCCCGCCTATTACGACAAGTCGATCGACAACACCTGGTACTATGCCGACCACGTGCTCTATGGCAACGCCGGACAACGCGCGCAATACCCCAACCCCTACGCCCAGATGATGCAGGGCTACAGCGATGCCTTCAGCTACACGGGCAACAGCATCTTCACCATCGAGCAAGACCTGAGCATGCTGACGCCGGGACTGTCGGTGCGCGGACTGGCCTCGTTCTCTTCCACTGGCTCCAACACCAACACCCGCCGAATGACGCCGTTCTACTACGCCCTGGTGACCAACGTGTCGGAGCTGGGCACCAAGTATAGCCTGAACCAGATTGGCGAGGGCACCGACCGCTTGAGCAATCCCGACCAGAGCCTGTCGACCAGCAGCTCCTACTACTTTGAGGTTGCTGCCCAGTGGAGCCGCACGTTTGCCGACCACTCGCTGTCGGCCATGCTCGTGGGCCAGCAGAAGGAGCAGCTGCGCGGCAATGCCGGTGGCGCCTTCGGCTCGCTGCCCATACGCACCATGGGACTCTCCGGACGTCTCACCTACAGCTATGCCGACCGCTATTTCCTTGAGGCCAACTTCGGCTACAACGGCTCGGAGAAGTTCGACAAGAACCACCGCTGGGGCTTCTTCCCCTCCATCGGCGTGGGCTACATCATCTCCAACGAGAAGTTCTGGAGCGACTGGGGACTCGCCGACATCTTCCCCATGTGGAAGTTCAAGGCCAGCTACGGATTGGTGGGTAACGACAACATCATGGGCACCAACGAGCGATTCTACTATCTCAGCGACGTGAACACCAGCAACTCCAGCACCGGCTACCGCTGGGGCGAGAGCTTCGGCACCGTCTACGACGGCTACAGCATCACCCGCTATGCCAACTCGAAGATTGGCTGGGAGGCTGCCAAGAAGCAGAACTACGGCGTGGAGGTGGACCTGCTGGGCAAGGCCAACATCCAAGTGGAGTATTTCCGCGAGACCCGCGACGATATCTACCAGCGTATGCAGGCCGTCCCCCTGACGATGGGTGCCACCGCCGACATCTACGCCAACATGGGCAAGGCTCGCAGCCATGGCATCGACGCCTCGTTCGACATCAACTGGAGCATCTCGCGCGACTGGTGGCTGCAGACACGCTTCAACTTCACCTACGCCACCAGCGAGTATATCAGCGGTGGCGACATCATCTACCCCGAATCGTGGCGCAACCGCATGGGCTACAACCTCAGCCAGCAATGGGGCTACGTGGCCGAGCGACTGTTCATCGACGCCAACGACGTGGAGAACTCGCCACGCCAATTCGGCCTGGTGCCCAACAGCGACTATATGGCTGGCGACATCAAGTATATCGACGTGAACCAAGATGGTATCATCGACGTGAAGGACCAGGTGGCCATCGGCTACCCCACCGACCCTGAAATCATCTATGGCTTTGGCGCTTCCACGGGCTACAAGAACTTCGACATCTCGTTCTTCTTCCAAGGCTCGGCCCACTCGTCGTTCTTCATCCAGCCCAGCAGCATCGAGCCTTTCGCCGCCCACCGCAATGCCCTGAAGCTGGTGGCTGGCAACTACTGGAGCGAGGAGAACCCCGACCCGCACGCCTTCTGGCCCCGACTCTCCACCAGCATCCGCTCTAACAACACGGTGAACAGCACCTGGTGGCTGCGCAACGGCTCGTTCCTCCGCCTGAAGACCGTGGAGATGGGCTATTCGCTGCCCGCCAAGTTTACCAAGAAGCTGGGCTTCGAGGTGATTAGGTTCTTTGCCTCGGGCAACAATCTCTTCTGCATCAGCGATTTCAAACTGTGGGACCCCGAAATGGGCGGCTATGGCATTGGCTATCCCACGCAGCGCGTCTACAACGTAGGCCTGAACGTGGAGTTCTAACAGTTCAATAAATAAGAATAGCATTTAAGAGTTATCAATCATGAAGACGAAGTTCAACAACATATTTGCCGCCTGTTCCGTATGCTGCTGTATCACAGCAGCCATCACAAGCTGCAGCGACTACCTCGACGTAGTCCCCGACAACACCCAGGAGGTGTCGGCCATCTACAACCGCAAGGAGACGGCCTACAATGCCTTGGCCACCTGCTACCACTATTTGCCCGAATTCGACAACACCTACTCCTTCCTGGGGATGAGCGACGAAATGATTATGGGCATCGACCGCGTCACCGACGGCAAGAACGCCATGCTGGGCAAAATCAGCGCCGACAGGCCCATCATGAGCTACTGGTATGGCGACACGGGCGCCAGCTGGTACGAGCATGCCCCCTGCGAGGCATCGCTCTTCATCCCCTTGCGCATCTGCAACTCGTTTCTGAACAACATCGGCCGCGTGCCCGACATGACGCAGAGCGAGATTTCGCGATGGAGCGCCGAAGTGACATTCCTCAAGGCCTACTACCACTTCCTGCTGTTCACGCAGTATGGAGCCATACCCATTGTCGACCAGGAGACAGCGCTCGATGTCTCGGCACCCGAGAACCAACTGGTGCGCGTGCCCGTCGACTCGGTGGTGAACTACATCGTGGGCTTGCTCGACGAGAGCGTCGACGCGCTGCCCATCCGCATCATCAACACCGCCGAGCTGGGACGCATCGACCAGCTCATCAACCGCTGCCTGAAGGCCAAGGTGCTGCTCTATGCCGCCAGCCCGCTGTTCAACAACAACCCCCTCTACTACTCATTGGAGAACAAGGACGGCACCAAGCTCTTCCCGCAGGACGACAAGGAGCTGGAGGCCAAGAAGTGGCAGCGCGCGCTGGCCGCCTATGAAGAGGCCATGAAGATGTGCAGCCAGCTGAGCGTGAAGCTCTATCGCTATCCCGCCAGCGACTACTCGAAGACCGTCGATGCCCGCAACTTCCGCAACGACAGCATCCGTCTGCCCTATATGTACAACTACCAGTATGCCATGGTGACGAAGTGGAACGAAGAGGTCATCTGGGGTGCTTCGCGCACAGCTGAGAGCTGGTACTCATGGCACAATGTGCAGCGCTCCATCAACTACAAGAGTTCGGCTGCCACCAGCACCGGCGATGCCTGGCAGTGGTTTGGTCCCACGCTCAATGCCACGGAGTTCTTCTACACCAAGAACGGTCTGCCCCTTGACGAAGATCCCACTTTCGACTACGTCCATCGCGACAGTATTGTGACTATTACCGCCGACCACAACACCGTGGCACAGGTGGGTGAGCAGACGGCCTATATGTTTATGAACCGCGAGCCGCGATTCTATGCCTCCATCGGCTTCGACCGCTCTCGAGTGCGGGGCTATGGTACCCTCTACAATCTGAAGATGCGCTACCAGGAAGCCAACGGCCGTCAGAGCCACAACGACATCGACGTGCCCACCAGCGGCGTCTTCCTGCGCAAACTGATGCACCCCGACACGCAGGGCAACGGCACCATCACCCTCTATCCCTGGCCCATCATCCGCTACAACGAGATGATGCTCAGCTATGCCGAATGCCTCAACGAGGTCTATGGCGAGGCTCGCCAGCAGGACGTGCTCAACCTGCTCGACAGCATCCGCTCGCGAGCTGGTGTGCCCACCGTGGAAGAGGCTTGGGCCAATGCCAAGCATCCCAATATGTATACCACGAAAGACGGCATGCGCCAGATCATCAAGCAGGAGCGCACCGCCGAGCTGGCCTTCGAGTGCTATCGCCACGACGATGTGCGCCGCTGGCTGGAAGGCTCGAAATACTTCAACACCAACATCTACCAGTGGAATGCCGATGGCACCACCGCCCAGGACTATTACCAGCGCCGCCAAGACCCACAGTTGCTGCATGTGTTCACCACCCGCAACTACTTGTGGCCCATTCCCACCGACGAGCTGGTGAAGAATCCGCTGCTGGTGCAGAACCCCGGCTATTAAGCGTTGAACCCATCCACAGAGCACACGGTGCGCTCAGCATCATTCCGTGTTTCCCTCTCCTCTGAGGACTGCAAACTATAAAGATTGAAAATTGAAAACTGAAAGTTATGAACAAGATAATTAAGCTTTTCCTTGCAAGTTCAGTATGTTGCGGCATTGCCGTAACCCTGGCTTCCTGCTCCGATGATGACGACACGTCGCTGACCGCCGTCAGCAACCTGAGCTACGAACCCACCATGGGTGGAGCCATCATCACCTATCAGGCACCCGAGAGCAACGACCTGCTCTACATCAAAGCCTCCTACACCAACTCCCTGGGGAAGAAGGTGAGCCATGCTGCCAGCATCTACGACAACAAAATCGAGGTGGACGGCCTGGCCGACGAGACGAAGACCTATCCCATCGCTGTCTCTGCCGTCGACAAATGGGGTGGCGAGACCCCTGCCACCATCATCAACGTGCAGCCGGGACGCTCCTACATCAACATTGTCAAGGACAACCTCACCATCCATCCCATGCCCGGCGGTTTCACCGTGCTGTGGGAGAACCCCGTGGGCGCCGATGTGAGCAATGCCGACGAGATTGACGACAAGACTGTGGGCAAGCCCGTCTATGTGGTGGTGACCTACACCGATGCCGAGGGCATCACCCGCACCCGCTATCTGGTGAGCAAGATGCGCAACGCCAAAAGTCGCGTGCGCGGACTCTTCGAGGGCACCTATGACGTGACCTATCGTGTGGAAGACTCGCAGGGCAACAAGACGGTGGAGAGCGCACGCGCTCCCTACAGCGTGCCCCCCGAGGCTGAGTTCCGCAAGTTTGAGGAGCGCGAAGACCCCAAGGGCGGCACTGTGAAGCAATACATCTGGACGCTGGTGCCCAAGCTCACCACCCTGCAACCCGCATGGGACGACAATGTGAACGCCGCCTTCTTCGACGGCATCATCGACAGCAAGGCCGGCGGCTACCACGGCTATGCAGCCACCGATGCCAGCCACAGCAGCGTCACCTACGGAGCAGCCCTGCCTTGGGACACCGAGCAGATGGACGTGGTGGTGGACATGCACCAGGTGGTGAGCATCTCGCGACTGAAGGCTTGGCAGCGTGCCTATCACTATGGCGACCAGCCCTATTCGGGTGCCAACCAGACCGAAGGTGTCAGCGACGACTACGACTACTACCAGCCCACCAACCTGAAGCACTTCAAGCTCTTCGGGGCCATGACCCTCGACGAGGATGCTTGGTTCCTCATCAAAGACTGCGACATCGCCACCAACTCCACCGCTGGCGCGCTGCCCCAATACTGGACCAATCCCGAATATCTGGGCAAGACCAATGTCTACATGCCCACCAACGAGAGTTACCAGGCTGCGCTCGATGGCCATGAGTGGGAACTGGACGAGATGACCGACTCGGTGCGCTACCTGCGGGTGCGCATGGTGGAGAACTGGGATCTCTCCAAGCGCCAGGTGTCGGGACTCTCCGAGCTGAACCTCTACGGGGCAGTGCTCGTCAGTCCCGAGGAACTGGCAGCCAAAGAGGCTGTGGCCAGCGTGAGAAAGAAGTAACGACAAGATTTTTGTATCATTAAGAGGATAAATAATATGATTACCAAGAGCATCAAATACTTTGTGTGTGGTTGCATGGTGGCTTGCGGCATTGCCATGACCACCAGTTGCAAGGACATGGACGACAACTACGCCGACTACCTGGCCAACGTGCCCACCTACTCGCCGGCCGTGCGCAACCTGAAGGCCGTGTCGCCCGAATCGGGCACGCTGACGCTGAGCTGGGACATCGTAGACGACACCCACCGTGTGAAGGCCATCCGCATCCTGGCCAAGAAGACGGCCGACGACGTGCAGACCTACGACATACAGCAGGTGGTGACGGAGTACACCATCAGCGGACTGGAGCTGCAGGGTTACGAGTTCGATGTCTATACCATCGACGGTTTCGGCAACCTCTCCATCCCCGTCAGCGAGACTTTCACCCCCATCCCAGGACGTGAGTAAGATGAAGACGACAGGCAGGACTACGCTGCTGCTGGCACTGCTCATGATGCTGGTGGCTTGTGGCGACAGCGACGAAGCGCAGCAGCTGCCCACGGTGAGCACGCTCGACCTCACCGTGACAGGAGCCAACGTGCAGACGCCCCACGGCAATGTCTACTTGTTCTACGCCGCTGACGTGAACTTCGACTATGCCACAGGGCGTGAGGCCGACCGCACCATCCTGCCCGACGGCACGAAGGCGCCACTGGTCGACGTGAGCAACACCTATGCCCCCACCGTGAGCTATGAGCGCGGTGGGCGCACGGTGGAGCTGCATCCCGTGAGCGCCTATGGCACGCAGCGCGACGGACAGCTCGACAACCACTCGTCGGTGCGCTACAGCCAGATGCACTTCGATGTGGCCAGCCTCTCCAAAGCGTATGGACAAGTGGGCTATGGCAGTACTGTGCTGGTGGTCATCGTGCTCAACGATGAGCAATCGCGCACATGGGTGGCACGGGCGCTGCAGCTGCGCAGCAACCATCTCATTCACATCGCACTGCCCGACCATAAAAGCCCCACCTACGTCCCGGCATCGGAACTCAGCGTCAAGTGGTGGCAGGTGGAGGATGAGTAAGGCACGAAACAACTAATCAATAAAGCAAAAACAATATGGAGCACAGAGACACAGAGATGAAGGGCTGCACAGAGAATAAAAACTTTGTGCCTCCGTGTTCAATAAAATCGACCCTTTAACCATTACAGAATGAAAACAAGGTTGCTGACATTTCTATCATTTGTCATCTTTCATTTATCCTTTTGCCCCATAGGGGCGCAGACGTCGCAGCTCCCCGTGGCCACCGTCTACACCACCGACGGCACCCGCCAATACTCGCTCACACCCACCCAGGTGCAGGGCGAAGAGAGCACCAATGTGCGCAGCGCTCTGCTGTTGCACCCCGAAGAGACCTACCAGAGCGTCGACGGCTTTGGCTTTGCCATCACTTACTCCTCGGCCTACAACCTGCTGAAGATGACGGCCGCCGACCGCGCCGCCCTGCTGCGCAAGACCTTCTCGCCCACCGAGGGATATGGTGCCAGCTATGTGCGCATCTCATTGGGATGCAACGACTTCTCGTCGACAGAATACTCGCTCTGCGATGAGAAAGGCCCCGACGATGACCTGCTGAAGCACTTCCGCCTCTACACCGACGAGACCAACTACGTCATTCCCGTGCTGAAAGAACTGCTGGCCATCAACCCCCAGCTGAAGATTATCGCCGCCCCCTGGACATGCCCCAAGTGGATGAAGGTGAACAACATCACCGAGCGTCGCAATCACGACAGCTGGACCGATGGTCATCTCAATCCCGCCTACTACAAGGCCTACGCCCAGTATTTCGTGCGCTTCGTCAAGGCTTTTGCTGCCGAGGGCATCAGCATCTATGCCGTCTCTCCGCAGAACGAGCCCCTCAACCCCGGCAACTGTGCCTCGCTCTACATGCCATGGAACGAGCAGGCCGGATTTGTGCAGCAGCTGGCTCCGGCGCTGAAGCAGGCTGGCTTGCAGACGCGCATCTACCTCTTCGACCACAACTACAACTACGACAACAAGCCCGAAGAGCAGCAGTACCCCGCCAAGATATATAAGGTGTACGAGGGCAAGGACTTCGAGGGCAAGGAGCTGGTGGTGGGCGCTGCCTATCATAACTATGGTGGCCACACCGACGAGCTGAACGTCATCCACAATCTCTATCCCGACAAGGAGCTGCTCTTCACCGAGGCCTCCATCGGCACATGGAACAACGGGCGGCATCTCGACTCCTCGCTCGCCGACTGCATGGTGAATATCGGTCTGCACACGCTGAACAAGCATTGCCGTGGCGCCATCGTGTGGAACTTCATGCTCGACATGCAGCGTGGCCCCAACCTCGACGGTGGTTGCCAGACGTGCTACGGAGCCGTAGACATCGACGAGAGCAACTATCGCGACTATACGCTCAACTCGCACTACTACACCATCTGCCACCTCTCGGCGGTGGTGCGCCCCGGTGCCGTGCGCATAGGCACCAGTGGATGGCACTACGACGGAGTGACCTACACCGCCTTCCGCAATCCCGACGGCACGATGGCCGTGGTGCTCTACAACGCCAATCAGGGCGAGCTGGGCACCAACATCGCCACGGGTCAGCAGCGCTTCCACATCACCCTGCCGCCGCGCGCTGCCGTCAGTGTGTTGCTGCCTGCAGGTCAAGCCACTGGCGTAGGTGCGCCGTCGGCTCTGCAAGCCATGGCCATGCCCACCTACTACACGCTCAGTGGCACCAAGGCCACCTCACTGTCGGCCCACGGCATCTACATCAGCCAAGGACGCAAGGAAACAAGAAACACAAACAACAATCATATTTATTAATCACTCATTAAAAACAACGATGACTATGAACAAAATGTTTACTCGAATGGCCCTGGCAGTGGCACTCATTGCAGGAGCCAGCACTACTGCCCAAGCCCAGACCGCACTGGCGGTCGACGGCTCGAAGGGCTACGACGGCGTGCTCGTCAAAGGTCAGGACTACATCCTCCCCGGCACCGACAAGAGCTGGTATGTCATGCCCGACCTCTTCACCCACAAAGAAGGCGACGTGTGGACCTTCCAAGGCTATCAGACGCCTGAGTATGCCTATTTCTTCATTGCCGACGAAGGGCTGAAGTACATCAAGACCGAGTATCGCCCCGTTGACGACAGCCCCGAAGGCACCTACGCCGACTGGGCCGTGAACCGTGCACTGTGGGTGAACGGCAGCAACAGCATCGGCTTCCCCTCGTATGCCAATAACCCCATCAACTGGCAGGGCGACCGCAGCCTCTGCGTGCCGCAGATTGATGCCAACATCTATCGTCTCACGCTTACTTTCGGTCAGGAGCTGAACTCCGAGGCTCAGGTCAACTTCAAGTTCTTCAAGGGCACCAACTGGGGTGGCGACGTGCTGCCCGGTAAGGAAGAGGGCAACATCTGGATGGAAGACAACCCATGGTTGCACGTGGGCGGTCAGGACGGCGCTTCGGGCGACAACGGCAACCTCTACAGCAACGACGGCGTGGCATTTGGCGTCGGCGACAAGCTCATCGTCACCATCGATATGAACGTTACGCCGGGCAAGCTCACCGTCGACTATCAGGAGTACATTCCTTCCGACTTCCCCACCTTCAACGGTGAGAACATGGCCAAGAAGGGCAACTTCTATGTAGCCGAGGCTACGCTGACTCAGGGCGGCACCTTCACCCTTGGCAACGAGGGCGTGGTGGGCATGGACCTGAGCACCGCCTTCGTCGATGAGTGCTTTGCCACGACCAACGGCAATGGCACCTTCACCTTCAACGCCATCAGCGGCCCCTACACCATCATGCTGATGCCCTCGCTGAACTACGTGAAAATCTTCCCGGGCACCTACGACGCTCCCGCCACCTTTAACGACGCAAAGGCCCTCTGGCTCATCGGCAGCAACACCGTGGGCATGCCCACCTACGCCGCCAACAGCTCGAACTGGAGCGCACAGCTCAGCGGCAGCATCCCCGTGGCACAGATTGCCGAGAACATCTACAAGATAAAATTCACCGTGGGCCAGCAGCTGGGCACGGGCGTCAACTTCAAGTTCTTCGGCCAATATGGCTGGGGCACCGAGTTCCACGGCTCCGACCTGGTGTTCGACAACAGCGACTTCATCTACATCAACAATCCCGAGGGCGAATGGACCTACGACGCCGATGGCAACGAGGTTTACACCCGTGGCAGCGACGACGGCAACATCAAGGGCTCGCTCCGCGAGGGCGAAACGCTCACGCTCACCATCGACCTGAACGGTCTGGTGTTTGGCGATCCCGTCAACGACGTGGAAGCCGTTCCCGGCAAGGTCACCGTGCAATATTCGGGCGCTGGCTTGCAGAAGCCCACTTTCAATGGCGAGGAACTCACCGCCGTGGGCAACAGCTACGAGCGCAACGGCATCCTGGAGCAGGGGAAGAGCTACCGCGTGGAGAATGGTCCTGATGCCGACATCGTCAACTCGGCCAGCTTCTACTACAATCCCGACTACTTTGTGAAGAATGCCGACGGCAGCTTCACCTTCAAGGCGCTCACGGGCAACTATCACCTGGGCATCAATATGAGTGGCAAGTACTTCCACATCTATCCGCTGACCGCCGATGGCGCCGCTGCCACCTACGAGAACGGTGGAGCCATGTATGCCAACGGTGGCAACCAGTTTGGCAAGCCTTCATACGCCATCAACCCCAACGGCTGGGGCGAGTCGAACAATTGGAATCCCACACTCTCGCAGTCGGTGAGCCTGGCTCAGGTTAAGGATTACATCTACACCCTGACGCTCACCATTGGCAAGCAGCTCGGTTCGGGCGTTGGCGGTGGCCAGTCGTTCAAGTTCTATGGCGAAGGCCAAGGCTGGGGCGGCGAAGTGCAGGACTACATCGTGAAGGCTGGCGAGGGCGACCAGTACTTCGTGCGCAACGAAGGCGCCAGCGACACCAACAACGTGTTCCAGGTGGAGCCGCTCACCGATGGCGACACCTTCGTGATTGTCTTCGACCGCACTGGCGAGACACCTGTCCTCTCGGCCCAGAAGGCGCTCGACGAGACAGGTGCTGGTGTCGGCGTGGGCATTGCTGCCATCCAGTCGGTGGCTCCAAAGGCCGACGACGCTGTCTACAACCTCAACGGCATTCGCGTCAGCCATCTACAGAAGGGCATCTACGTCCGCAGTGGCAAGAAGATGGTGAAGTAATTCGTCATTCGTAACTCGTCATTCCCGATGCGGCTCATCCTTCTAATGCAGTTCGTTATGTGCCTGGCAACGGCAGGTGCGCAGTCCTTGTGGGACCCGTCGCACCTTGCCTATGCCAAGGCGCACGCGCAGCAGCCAGTGTTGGCAGCAGCCATCAGCCGCTTGGTTGGCGATGCCGACCAAGCCCTGCTGGCTGCCGCGCCATCGGTGATGCAGAAGCAGACAATGGCCGTCAGCGGCGACCGCCACGACTACACCAGTCTGTCGAGATATTTCTGGCCCGACCCTACGAAGCCCGATGGACTGCCCTACGTGAACCGCGACGGGCTGTCGAATCCTGAGCTGGACAAATACGACCGCAACCGCCTCTCGGAGATGACTTCGGCCGTGACCACCCTCTCGCTGGCGTGGTATTTCACCGACCGCGAGGCTTATGCCCAGAAAGCCACCGAGCTGCTGCGCACGTGGTTTCTCAACAGAGCCACCCGCATGAACCCCCACTTGCGCTATGCCCAGATGGTGCCAGGCGTGAACGGTGGCCGTGGTCGCTGCTACGGGCTTATCGACAGCTACTCGTTTGTAGAGATGCTCAGTGCCGTGAAGCTGTTAGAGCAGTCGAAAGCCTTCACCCGCCGCGATGCCCAACAGCTCAAGGCCTGGTTTGCGCAGTTCCTCCAGTGGCTGCTCACCAGCGAGCAGGGCATTGAGGAGAGCCGCCAAGCCAACAACCACTCCGTGGCCTACGATGTGCAGCTGCTGAGCTACGCTCTCTACACGGACAACCAGCAGGTGGCGCGCCAACTCACCGACAGCTTCCCCTCGCGCCGTCTGCAACAGCAGATAGCCCCCGATGGCAGTCAGCCCCATGAGCTGTGGCGCACGTTGGCCTTTGGCTATTCCGAATATAATCTGCAGCACTGCATCGACTTCTGTCAGTTGGCTCGAGAAGCCTCGACCATGCCGACGCTCGCTACTTTGGAGAAAGCCGCCGACTACTTGGCGCAGTATCTGGGTAAGGATGTGCAGGCATGGCCTCATCAGCAAATCAGCGACTGGGAAGGCAAGCAGCAGGAACTGTGCCGCGACCTCTACCGCCTGTGGTTGCTCGATGGGCAGCGCGAAGACTATCGGCGGCTGGTGGACCAGCATCTGGTGAAGCAGTTCGCCGACCGTTTCTTCCTGCTCTACTATCGCCCCACCGTGGCCGACCAGGCCTTTGCCGCTGCCGACGTGCAGTTACGTTTCCAGATGGAGCAGGTGCGGACGGCCAGGACGAAGACTCCTGGCACCATGCCCCGCAGTGTCAATGCCGACGGCACGCTGCGCATGGTGGGCATCGGCGACTGGTGTTCGGGCTTCTACCCCGGACTGCTGTGGCAGATGTACCAATGGACGCACGACGACTTCTGGCGTCGCCAAGCCGTGGGTGAGACGTGGCGTCTGCAAGACAACCAGTGGAACGCCAGCAGCCACGACCTGGGCTTCATGATGCACATCCCCTTTGGCACTGCTTGGCGGCTGACGGGCGAGCGCAGCTATCGTGATGTTGTGGTACAGGCTGCCCGCACGCTGGCCACGCGCTTCGACGAACGTGTGGGGTGCATACGCAGTTGGAGCTGGGGCACGCCCGAACGGTGGCGCTTTGCCGTCATCATCGACAATATGATGAACCTTGAGCTGCTCTTCGAGGCCTCGCTGCTGACGGGCGACCAACGGCTGCGCCAAATGGCCGAGAGCCACGCCGACAAGACGCTGCAGAACCACTTCCGCCCCGACGGCTCCTCCTATCATGTGGTGGACTACAACCCCGACGACGGCTCCGTCATCAAGCGCATCACCCATCAGGGCCTGGCCGACGAAAGCGTCTGGAGCCGTGGGCAAGCCTGGGGACTCTATGGCTTCACCATGTGCTACCGCTACACTCGCCATTCATCCTATTTAGAGCAGGCGCAACGCATTGCCGACTTCTTCCTCAACCAACACAACCTGCCCGCAGACCTCATCCCCTACTGGGACATGCGCGACCCCGCCATCCCCCAGGCTCCTCGCGACGCATCGGCAGCCTCCATCATCGCATCGGGCCTCTACGAGTTGGCCACTTATAGCGCACCTTCCTTGGCAGCACGCTATCGCGACACGGCCGACCGTATCATTGCATCGCTCGAAAGTGCCTATCAGCCCCAGCCCCGCACCATGCAGGGATTCCTGCTGCTGCACTCCACCGGCAACTATCCCGCCCACGACGAGATTGATGTGCCCATCAGCTATGCCGACTATTATTATTTGGAGGCCCTGCGGCGCAGCCAAACCATGAGATAACCCCATAGGCGAAACAAGGAATAGAAAGCCTCTTCCCCCCAACCAGCATTTAAATCGTAAACCATAAAAATAACGCAAATGAAACGGTTGATAGTTTCTTTATTCATTATTCATTTTCCATTGTTCGTTAGCAGCATCGCTGCGCAGTCGCTGCCCGTTTATCTCGACGAGACAAAGCCGCTGGAACAGCGCATCGACGATGCCCTGCGGCGCATGACCCTCGACGAGAAGATTGCTGTCATCCACGCTCAGTCGAAGTTCTCGTCGCCCGGCGTGAAGCGCTTGGGATTCCCCGACCTGTGGACCGACGACGGTCCCCACGGTGTGCGCCCCGACGTGCTTTGGGACGAGTGGGAACAGGCTGGGCAGACCAACGACTCGTGCGTGGCCTTCCCCGCCCTCACCTGTCTCACCGCCACTTGGAACCCCTCGCTGTCGCGCCTCTATGGCGAGAGCTTAGGCGAGGAGGCCCTTTATCGCGGCAAGAGCGTGATGCTGGGGCCTGGCGTAAACATCAACCGCACCCCCCTCAACGGTCGCAACTTTGAGTATATGGGCGAAGACCCACTGCTGGCATCGCAGATGGTGGTGCCTTATGTGCAGGGGCTGCAGTCGAAAGGGGTGGCCGCCTGTGTGAAGCACTACGCCCTGAACAACGACGAGGAGTATCGCCACCAGGTGAACGTCATCGTCAGCGACCGCGCCCTGCACGAGATTTATCTTCCTGCCTTCCGTGCCGCCGTGCAGCAGGGTGGGGCGTGGGCCATCATGGGAGCCTATAACCTCTACAACGACCAACACAACTGCCATAATGCCACGATGCTCAACACCATCCTGAAGCACGACTGGGGCTTCGACGGCGTGGTCATCAGCGACTGGGGCGGTTGCCACAACACCGAGGAGGCCATCGCCAACGGCCTCGACATGGAGTTTGGCACCTGGACCGATGGCCTCACCATGGGTGCCACCAATGCCTACGATGCCTACTATTTGGCTCGTCCCTACAAGCAACTCATCGCCCAGGGAAAGGTGGGCACGCGCGAACTCGACGAGAAGGTGCGCCGTGTGCTCCGCCTCTTCTATCGCACCACCATGCGCAGCCATCGTCCCGTGGGCTTCCTCTGCAGCGAGAGCCACTACGCTGCCGCGCTGAAGATAGCCCAAGAGGGTATCGTGCTGCTGAAGAACAGTCCCATAGCCTCCTCCAAGCGGAAAGGCGATGGGGAGCCGCTGCTGCCCCTGACTCCTGATAAAATTCAGCGGTGGCACAACAGCAAAACTATAGAAGCCCCTTCGGGGGCCGTAGGTGAGGCTTCTGGCTTGCTCATCGTGGGCGAGAACGCCATGAAGATGATGACCGTTGGCGGTGGCTCATCATCGCTGAAGGCGCAGCGCGAGGTGCTGCCCCTCGATGCCATGCAGGCCTGGTGCCGACGCAACGGCATCGCTTGCGACTATGCCCGTGGCTATGTGGGCGACACCGTGCAGAGTTACAACGGCGTCACCGTGGGGCGCTCGCTCCGCGACGACCGTCCTGCCGACGTGCTCCTGGCCGAGGCTGTGGAGAAAGCCCGCCAGGCCGATGTGGTGGTGATGTTTGGTGGGCTGAACAAAAGCGACTTCCAGGACTGCGAGGGCCACGACCGCAAGCAGTACGGTCTTCCCTACGGCCAGGACGAGCTTATCGCCGCCCTTGCTGCCGCCAACCCTCGGCTCGTTTATGTCAACATTTCGGGTAATGCCGTGGCCATGCCGTGGTTGCAGCGCGTGCCCGCCGTGGTGCAGGGATGGTTCATTGGCTCTCAGGCTGGCGAGGCTCTCTGCAGCGTGCTCACGGGCGATGCCAACCCCAGCGGTAAGCTGCCTTTCACCTGGTATGCCAGCCTTGAACAGTGTGGCGCGCATGCCACTGGCAGCTACCCCGGCACCTGGCGCCCCGACCATAAGATTATCGACGAGGAATATAAGGACGACATCTTCGTGGGCTACCGCTGGACTGACCGTCTGCAAAGCTCGAAGAAGACCGCCAAGGCAGGCAAGCCCCTCTTCCCCTTCGGCCATGGGCTGAGCTACACCTCGTTCAGCTTGGCCAACATGAGGGCCGACAAGCAGCAGCTCTCTGCCGATGGGCGAATCACCTTCACCATCGATGTCACCAACACTGGCAACCGCCCCGGTGCCGAGGTGGTGCAGCTCTACATCAGCGACGTGAAGGCTTCGGTGCCCCGTCCGGTGAAAGAGCTGAAAGGATTCCAGAAAGTGTGGCTGCAGCCTGGCCAGACGCAGACGGTGAGCATCACCATCGACCGCCAAGCCCTCAGCTTCTACGATGACAAAGCCCACGACTGGGTGGCCGAGCCTGGCGAGTTTGTTGCCACGATGGGCACCTCGGCCGAGGCACCGGTGGGAAGGGTTAATTTTGTGCTTAAATAGGTTCTCCGGATTTTCCGGAATCTCCAGATTTCCCAGAATATCTGGAAATTCCGGAATCTCCGGCTCAATGCGGCGGGCAAATCCGCTATAGGGGGCATCCCCCAATCTTCACCGCATCTGCACCCACGCGCAGCACATAGGCCTTCCCCTCTTGGGCGGGCAGGACGATGGGGCCTGCCACTGTGGTCGTGGCTTCAGCCACGACGATGCCGCGCAGGTCGCAGAGGCTGACGCGCACGCCCGGCTCGGCATGCTCCACGGTGATGGCACGAGCCGAGCGCCGCCATGTCCACGATGGCTGCTGAAGGGTGGCGATGTCGTCGGACGTGGCCAGGATGGGGTTGATGATGAGCCGGCTGCATGCTGGCATCGTCATCGACAGCGTAGGGCCTTCTACTTGTTGGGTCTTTTGCCCGCCGTTGGCATCCATCTGTCGCAGTTGCCAGCCTGTCACCTGCTTGCGCTCGCCAGCCTGTGCTCGCAGCACGATGTTGTGGCCCAGGAAGAACTTGCCGTCGAAGGTGGCCTGGCTCAGGTTGACGCCATTGAAGGAGATGGCCACGTCGTCGTCGCTGCTCTTTGTCCATGTCACGTTGAGCGGGATGGGCGTGCCCAAGCCATAGCGGTTGGCCAGCTGGTCGTAGAACTGCTCGGTGCGCTGCGACACCCACCACTGCACGCGCCCCTGCTCATCGTAGTAGTTGGGCCACCACTTGTTGATGAGTTCGCGGTGGTAGGGGTATTCGGTCTTGATGATGTCGTACATGGGGTCCCAGATGGCCCTGATGCCCTGCTCGTTGAGGAAGTCGCCCATGTAGATGGCACATCGGTCGACGAACTCGCGGCGGAAGTCGCCGTCGTCCATCAGCTGGCGGAACAGCCGTGTGGGGATGGTGCCGTTGGCACCCCAGTTGTGGTTGCCGTCGTAGTTAGGGTTGTAGAGCCATTCAATGATATTGTAGGTGGCGGGGCCTTGGTCGTAGAGCCACAAGGTGTAGTCGCAGTCCTTGGCCACCCAGCGCCAGCGGCCCCCGTGGGGGGCGTCGTCGGTGGCGGGCGTGCGGTGGCGCCACATGATGATGTTGTTGCCAGGGAAGTCGAAATTGTTGAAATAGAGGTTCATCGCCATCAGGTTGATGAACTCCCCGCAGTCCATCCACTCTTCGTATTCGGCCATGGTGTGCCCTTTTTGTTGGTAGAAGGCCTTAAACTCGTTGTAGGCATCCCATGTGCCCTCTTTCAGGTCGTTCCAGTTCTCGATGAGGTCGATGTCTTCCAGTTGGTTGTAGTTGGTGTAGATGTTGTCCTCGTTGGCTCGTTCGCGCAGGTTGAGCATGCCATGATAGCGCCCGTTGATGAAGACGATGATGGGTTGCCATGCCTGCCAGTCGAGGTCGGCGTGCAGGGCCATGGTGCGCTGCACCAAGGCATCGCGCAGGTAGAGGTAGTCGAAGTCGTTGCCCGCATTGCGCAGCACCAGCGACTTGAAGTCGGTGAGGCCGGGCTTCTGGTCGGGGAAAAACTCATGCTCGAAACGCTTGGTGCCGAATCGCTTGTGGGCGTAGATGGCCATCGACTTCTTGGCGGCACCGCGCGAGGCGGCACCGGCCACGCGCGTCTCGCATAGCTGGTTGAGCGTGCTCGGTGTGCCTTCGCCGTCCATGAAGAACTCGATGTTGATGGGTCGTCGCCAGTTCACGCGCTTGTCGCCGTTGTTGTTGACGAAGATGCCCATGCTGCTGCCGTTGAGGTATTGGCCGTTGGTAGCGATGGACACCACGGGCAGCGTCAGCTCGCGACCAAGGACGAGGTAGCTGTGGGTGGTGGAGGGTGGCGATAGCCATCCCTGGCAGAACAGTCGGGCGCGCACCACGCTGTTGCCACGAAACTGCAGGGGTCTGGTGTAGAGCGTGCTCTGCTGTGTGGGTTTGCTGCCGTCGAGGGTGTAGCTTATCTGTGTGCCCGCTGGCGACCCTTCGGGCACGGTGAGTTCCAGTTGTACTAGGTGCGTCTAGCTTGTG
>JAEEGI010004654.1_pt1 | contig 31998 bp, 27 predicted proteins | sample 8958751 | NCBI WGS metagenome assembly JAEEGI01 (sample SAMN16246545, study PRJNA631951) | gut metagenome | biome: gut microbiome; feature: rumen; material: KS-attached | host: Bos | place: Iran: Karaj | collected 2018-10
ACTCCGCCACCAACATGGCGAAGTTGGCTACCATGACCACCACGGCATTATGGTCCATGAAGTAGTCCGGCGTTTTATCGTCGAACTGCTCCAGGCACAAATATACCAGCAGGTTAAGCAACAGGAAGTCGCCGATGATGATGGCGATCCTGATCAGGTCATTTCCATGGTATCTGTCTTTTTTCATACTAATTTTTGAGTTTCTAGTTTCAAGTTTATGGTTTCTATTATCGAGTTTTTATTATTGAGTTTCAAATATATAAGGTAATTATTACTTTTAGACCCTATAATTATTAAGGTCAAGAATTAGAGAATTTGAGAATTTTGCGTTGCATGAGTGGGAATTATTGAGAATTTGAGAAGAAATTGCAAGCAGTTTCATGTTTCCTCGCTCCCATTATCGTCACTTGTGACGAATTCTTGTCAATTCATTTTACTTGGGGAAAAATCTCTAATTCTTTAATTCTTGATAAAATAGTTTGAGGCCAAATTCTATATAGTATCCATATATAATGCTGCGAGAATGGTCTTACAAACTACGATGTTTTCTCCGCCAGAAGTAATGCCAGATGCGGAAGGCGGGTTCCCAAAGACTCTCTGACGGGAAGTAGCGCATCATCCTTAGGTCGCGAACCACGCGCTGGAGATTGCTCTTCAGTCCAGAGGCATAGAAACCACTCAACAGCCGGTCGTCGTGCATTCCGAAATTGCCACCTGCCAACATCTCACTCAGCAATAGGCGACCACGACGCTCATCCTGACGCGCAACCAACAGCTGCTCATCGAGTCCCAACACCTGACAGAGTACCCACATGAGCTGGCGGGCAAAGGGCAGTAGTCCAAGACGGCGGAACTCCTGCTCGTAGCTGTCGATGCTGCGACGTTCGGTTTGGGAGCGAAGGAGATAATAGTAGTCGATGACTTGTTTGAGGCCAATACCCTCGTGGAGGAGGTGGTTGGCGATATGACTGAGCAGGAACACGACATTGAACTCCCATGTAGGCGCTGCAAATCCCTGCGGCTGCAGATTGGAGAATTGTGCATCGGCATGTTCAAGGAAATACCGCTGCAGACGACGGTTGTGGAACGGATTGTTGAGCCACGACGGCCGGTAGTGCACCTCGACAGGTACGTCGCCAGCCTTCAGAAAGTCGATATGATGATAGCACGCCTTGGCATCGGGAACGAACTGGCGGCAGTAGGCGATCACCGTTCGGATGTCAGCATCCTCACGGTGAGTGAAAAGTGAAAAGTGAAAAGAGGAATGGCTTGAACGCGACGCAGTCGTAATTGATCGCTGCGTAGCAGCATTTGCGCTCGGCTTTGCCGCTTTCGTCGAGAAAGAACCATTTGAACGCGACGCAGTCGCATTTGAACGCTGCGAAGCAGCATTTGAACCTTGAACATCCGAAGGATTATTTGAACGCTGCGAAGCAGCATTTAGACTGCCGCTTTGCGGCCTTGGCCTTACCCAAATATCTATATCGCCAGGATAGCGCAGCGACGGGTCAGGATAACAAAGCGCGAGGCCCTGTCCTTTCAGCAGACATGCCCTGAATCCTTCTTTCTCAAAGTTCTTTGCCACCCATGCCGACTTCTCTGTGACGGTGCTGTTCCGCTTGCCCAGTTTTCCACATGCTGCCATCCATCGCATCACATGGTCATCAGTAGGTTTGTTCTCCTTTAAATGACCCAACCGACGCACGCCCATCCAATAGATGCCAGGCACACACTGGTTCTTAGCGAACTGCAGCAACTGGTCCCAATCGATAAGTTTTACCGATTCCGGCACCTGTGCTTCCTCATTAAGCGAGAATCGCAGGAAGTCGAGATATGGGGTGTATGACTGAGGCATCATCGAAGAGGAGTTGAGAGAAGTTGAGAAGAGTTGAGAGGAGTTGAGAATAGTTACCTCCCTTGCTATTTCGTGCTCCACGCTTGCGTAACAGCACTGCTTCGGTCGATGACCTTCGGTTCAAAAGCAGCAGAGCTGCGGTTCAAAGCACCTGTCGGTGCGGTTCAAATGGTTCGAGTAGTTTAAGGCCTCCTTGGGGAAGATTTAGAGGGGCTTCCTTTTTCTTTTAGGATATTCCAGAGGAACAGGGGGTTGCCGATGACATAGCGACGCCACATGCGACGTGGTTCCGTACATAAGCGGTAAAGCCATTCAAGGGAATGGTCTTGCCACCACTGGGGTGCTCGTTTGGCAGTGCCTGCGAAGAAATCGAAGACAGCGCCGATAGTACCCACATGACAATGGATATTGAGTTCGTCCCAATGGCTATAAGCCCACTTCTCCTGTTTGGGTGCCGTCATTCCAATCCACAACAAATCCGGATCAGCATCGTTAATTGCCTCTATGATAGCTTTGTTGTCCTCGGCAGAGAACTCAGGTTTATAAGGTGGCGAATAGGTGACAATGTCGAGATTGGGATATACGTTGGCCGCCTTCTCTCTAATCAACGATAGCACCCGCTCCGAGGATCCCATGAACATCACGCGACGCTTTGTTCCAGAATGTTCACTCTCAAATTGAGCGTTGAGTTTTTCCATCTCGAAAGTAAAAAGGTCCCAACCGGCTATGCGCTCAGTGGGCTGTGACTTCGCCTTCAGCCACCGACATGCCTTTACGATACTCGCCCCGTCAGGAATCAAATAGTCACCTTTAGCAAGCGCTTCGGCAAACAAAGGGTCCTTCTGCGCCGTATTATACGAGTGTGCATTGATGGTGTTGATCAACACCTTACCTGCAGGAATCTGTGCCAAAGCCTCGCGGCTCTCTACTATTGTCGAATCTGATAATCGAAACATCATTGATATTATATAGACATTAGATCATTGTTCTCTCTCGTTCAAAATGTGCTGGAATATATCAACCATGCGTTTCTCAAATACGCCCAGTGTATACTCTCTTTCATACTTTTGTCTGCCGGCAATCCCCATAGAATGTCGAAGGTCGGCATCAAACAGCAGTTGCTGAATCTTGTCAGCTAATTGTTTAGGATTCTTCTTTTCTACAATAAAGCCTGTCCGCCCGTCTTCAATAATACTTGGAATAGCCCCCTCATCTGTACTTATACATGGTAAGCCATGCTGCATAGCCTCCAACAAAACGAGACCAAAGCATTCATTATAGCTTGGGAAAAGTAGTACATCAGCATTATTTAAAAAAGCATCTTTCTCATCACCATATTTTGCACCATGGAATTGTACATAACAAGAAAGACCTCTTTTATCAATTTCTTTAGAAAAACTCATTGCTGATATTTCTTTTGTTTCTCCTCCCACGAAATGACACACATAGGAACAATTTCTGTCTTTTAGTATTTGCAACGCATCCAACAAGACCAGCACACCTTTCGAAATAATCAAGTTACTTAGAAATAATAGTTGAGGCATATTATGTAAATTGACCGACTTGGTATTATCATTTTGTGGGATTCCATTAGGACAAATAAAAACATTAGACCTGTTAACATATTTAGCAACATCTATATAAAGATTATCTGAAAGAAGTATTACTTTAAGCCCCTTGAAGAAAAGGCGGTACATATGATGATCGAGAATACGATGCTGTCTTTTTGCAACACCTTTATTGTGATAATGGGCCACCACATAACACCCCATAAGTTTCAACATCATCACAAGCAAAAAATCTTTATAAAATGCAGGAGCACAAGAGTTTGGAGTAACATAAACAACATCTGGTCGGAACAACCGTACCTCTCTCCTAACCAACATTAAGAGACGAATGAAACTAGTGATTTTCGAAAAGCTTGCCCTGCCAATATCTTCAAGACTCGATGCTGTAGTTAAATTTACGAACCGACTATCATAAGTCTCATGAAGCAACTGGCTCTGCTTCAAATAGGATCCCATCATCGCCGCACCATGTACAGGAGGCGGAAGATGTAATATCAATAATATTTTCCTTTTTTTAAGATTCACTTTATTAACACATTATTTGCTGCCCCATTCTTTTGGTCGTAAAGCACGCCTTTAGAAATTGCCCTTTTAATCTTGTTTCTCAAAAACTTATTCTTTGTAGCATTTTTCCCATAGCATCGAAACACCGCCCAATTATCTCCTAATTGCTCTATCGTATTATTCTGAACGATATTATTTCGTGACTCTTTGTTGGTGCCATCAATCATTACGGCATAATGACCATAACAATAGATGTTGTTATCAGATATAATGCTTTGAGTACAACCTCCAAGTTCTAAATTCATAAGACGTAAGTCATTATTCTTTATAGAAAGGTTACAAGTATTAAGAATTTGCAATTTTGCTTTAGGGCATATTATTCTATTTCTTGCAATAGTTATATCAGACATTATACGCTCATTAGAGGCTACAATAGCTTTTGCAGTAATATCTAGAAAAGTATTGTCCCTAATTTTAACATCACTAAAACCGACTATTTCTACACCAACAACTGTTCCATTGATTGTATTTGATGATATATTAGCATTGCGCCCATTACCAGACAAAGAAATTGCATAACCATATTCTGGGGAAGGCAGCATCTTGAAACAGCATCTAGAAATAGTTAATTTATTATAGCGGCAAGAATTATTACCATGATTTTGAATTTCGACACCCATTCGACGGAAGTAAAAAACGCAATTTTCAAAACGAACGTTTTCTGTAACGCCTTCAATATGATCTGCTACTAATTTTACAGCATTATCACACGAAGACGAAATTGTACTATCGAGAATGGAAAGATGACTACAATTTGTATGTGATTGTAACCCAATACCTGATTCATTAATTATCTCAACACGCTCTAAACATACATTTTGTCCACTGATTCTAACTTCAACATTTCTACACGCTCTTCGTAAATAAACGGCCCCAATTAACATACAATCCGTCGACAACTCCAAAATGCCATCATGAATACTTCCCCCGTCAAACTCGAAAATAGTTCCTTCTTTAAGTTTCAATTTTTGATTGCCAAGAGAGTAATCAGATTTGACGACATAAGTAGTATAGCCTTTACTAACCAAACTGCTATTTAAATAATTCGATTGTCCTTCATCCTGCAATATCACTCTTCTATTACAAGCTATAGCTTTTAAGTTAATAATTAGGAAAAAAGATAATATCAAAAAGAAAAAAATCCTATTCATAGGCACATCAATTCACAGTTTACAAAGACATCACCAACCATACCTACAAATAAAAAAATGCATCAAATGACATTTATTCTTTTTAGAACACCATGCTGTTTAATTAAATAGGAACTATGAAGCAGCAGAGATAGAAAAATGGCCAAAGACAATTGGAAGCCTATTGAGAACTGCAACATCTCTAAGCCTGGATTTAATGCCATTATAACGAAATTAAAAACATAGTTTGCCATTGCCCACCAAAGATACCTTTTCATTCTCTCAGGAAGAGATGCTTGGTTTACTTTCAAAAACCAACTAAACAAAGAAAGATTGATGAAAAGGAACACTAAACCTCCTATTATCCCCATTCTATAAAATGTATTAAGAATAGAATTGTGATTGGCAATAATGAATATACCTTCCGAAAAGCCATTTTCAGTCTTAAGGTACATATTGATGTTGTCTGTCTGCTGAAGAATGTCAATCGTTACATAAGCCGTTCCGAATCCAACGCCCATAAACTGTGTCCGAATCAATGTTCGGACCTCGTTCATCCAAACAACAAGACGCCAGGTACTATTTACGTCTTCATCAATTTTTTCTGATATCAACGTTGAATAAGCCAACATTAGAAGAATCATAAACATCACAAAAAACGATACTTTAAGCATTCCATGTTTTGAAAGCATTTTGGAAAGACGGCCCATGAAGAAAATCAAGAATATTAGAGACAGAAGCCCTATCGTATAGGAAGAAAATGTAATAAATAAAGGAATAATGAATAATAGAAGGAACACGAACTTTTTATTGTTTACACTTAATAAAGATATTAGCAAAACAATTAGAGTAGAATAAGTTTTCGAACTTTCAGAAAAGTTTAATCCAACAAAGAAAAATATCAGTCCTAAAAAGATGAAGATAACATATTTGTTATTTAACGAAAAAACAAATTTACTAATATAAAAAGTATACCCTAGACCAATCGATACAAAGAACTGAACTACAATGAAAAAATGCCGAGCAATAAAATGTGAGTTATAATCTAAATTATATAAATGCCAATAACGTGTAAAAAAATCATTATATGAAAGAGCCAAATATACGCCACCAATTATCATATAAGCCAAAAGCAACTTAAGGAAGGTGATCCCTGCAGAAACGGCCTTAAACGAGGTCCATAGTCGTTTCCTATTTAGCATACACACCATCGCAAACAAAAAAATTTCAAAAATGTAAAAACTCGTCTTCAGGCTTTTGCTAAACAAAACAATAAACACGACAAATAATACATATTGAAATGCTAAAAGGAAAAAAACTTTTTTCGACATATAATGCCTATAATAATACTAAAAAACGTATAAAATTATCTACTTATTTCCAATATGCTTTAAAAGCATGATGTGATATTCGTTTATTTTCTGGCGGGAGTTGCATATAATTGCCATAGAAATTACTAAGACAATTATCATATCCTTCCATAATCATGACATGATGCCCCTCAAAAATAGCTTCTTTTGTCTTACTAAAAGCAGATTTTTCAAAACGATTTTTTATAATCATACCCATACAATTCTCATACAAATAATTGTATCCTTTTGAATTATTCTTTTGGCTATAACGATCAATCCAAACTGCTATTTGCCGAAACGAGAATGGAAACAAGAAAAACTTGGATGCCAATGCTATCATATTCTTAAGAAGCGAACGCCCTCTACGCCATTTCATCCATTTGAGTATCAATAGTGAGACTAGCAATTTGCGCTTCCTATTATAGGACTTCCATTCTTTCTCATCATCAGGAACCTCATCTAATGGGAAAACATCAATCCCAATGCCTATTTGGCGTTTATTATTAAGCGATTCTTCTTGGAAAGTCGTATTAACACGATATGCTTTAGCAAAAGGACACGCCCATTGTTCATCGCGTTCTAAAGAAATTATCGAAATCCTCCCTCTATATAACTGAGGAAACAATTCTATTAGTCTTTCATAATCGCTACGAAGAAGACATATATCAATATCATCATCCCAAGGTATATATCCTTGATGCCGAATGGCCCCTAATAAGGATCCGTCTGCCAACGAATACTGTATATGATTCTCTTTACAAAAATCATGTATAGAAAGAAGGATGTCAAGTTGAATCTTCTTTAGTTCTTCTATTTGAATTTCTTTTTTTGCTTCCATTATAATTACCTACATTTATTCTTAATCTTTCGCATTATCCGTTTCATTCCTTGCAACACGACAAATGCGTTCAGTTTCTTTTGAGGAGCCAAATCTTCCTCGTCTAAGATAAAATGAATATCTGCCGAAAGAATCATGTGCAAGCATTCTTCCTTGGAAATGTAACCATAACTCCAATCATCAATACACATACGTTCATTACTATAATGGGCAGTACCACTGATCATTTTATTCATTCCTTCTAAGCTTTCACCCAACAATGATTTTACCAACATAACCGGAAGGTTTACTCCCATTTTGGTAATAGAATAACCAGAACCACCAAATCTTAAGTTCAATTCACCAAAATAGAGGTCACCATCACATTCATAAAAATCTATATCAAAAAGGCCACATAAGCCTACATGTTGAACTAGACTTTTGAAGTGATCGATTATTACCTCAAAACCTGTGACGGGAATTACTTTTCCTTCTCGAGCTATTCCGAAATGACTTTTACTATTTGCAATAAATTCTATAATTCCAGGGATAACAACTTCTTTTCCGTCTGAAAAACCTAGAACTGCATACTCTTTCGCGATGGCTTTATAGTCTTCAATTAGAATATCAATATCTGGCTCAACAGAAGCTACTGAATCTAGAACCCGTTTCAATTCTAGTTCATCATTGCATTTTTTCAAAAACTGCTTGCCTCCATTTATAGTCGCTAGCGGTTTTGTGAAACAGGGAAAGGTTACTTTTGGCATTTCATATTTAGAGTTCATTATCCGTACCTCTTTTGCCGATGCAACATTCATTCCAACGCTCTTGGCCAGATCTTTTTGAACAGATTTATCCATCCAGTGTTCTACCAAACCTGGAGTATGATAAATATTAGGGAATAAAAAATAATCTTTAAGCCTATTTTGATTATTGTCAATGACCATTGCAGAATAATCACTATCTGGAATAATGATTACTTTTTGCTCGGGATCTGTACATTTCAGAAGCAACAAATTGATTAACCCCTCACCGTCTCTGGCATAACAATAAAACATCTGATTGACGTACTTACTATAGCAGTCAATGGGTTTCCCCCAGTCAAAACGAATAAAACGACCAATCCAATTGTGAAAAACCATTGCTATGACAGTTATCTCACAATCCAATTCTGCTAAAGAACGGATAATGCCCAACCGTGAGGTATAACCATGTCCAATAACAACTACTTTTTGCTTCATTCCTTAAATGCCAAACCTTTTAATATAACCTGGTTTAAACCTTAATTTCCTATACCACTTATGAATATAAAATTGCAGATGGCAATACCAGTCAGAATATGGGCATCCATTGAGCCATTTTACCATCACCACATTATAATGATCTTTCCATATTGAAATGTCAACAGCTTTATAACCATTCTTCCTATTAACATCTAGGACTCTACTATTCTTTTCATGAGAATCAAACATCATCATAACAAGTCCCATTGTGGCAGCCTCTTTTTCCTGTAAATAAACAAAGTTTTTATAAATGCCTTTCCCTGAATATTCTGGCAATACTGCAGAGAAACAACAGTAACCATATTCTTGCCTTCCACACCAAAGATAAGCTTGTTTCCTAATAACGGCAGCTGTCCCAACAAGTGTTTCATCATCAAGAGCAACAAACATTTTCCCATGCCCTTCTATCTTTTCACGGATTTTATCTCCTGGTAGTGCCGGGTAAGCCATCGATATTCCCTTTTCCCTATTTTGTGCGTGAGACTTCCAAAGTACCTCATGAATATTATCCCACGAAATCCATTCCGGCTTTTCGATTATCTGAATATTATCTTTCATAAACATATAATTAGTCGGGGAACCACGTATTGGGATGTGGCCAAAGTTCACGGATAATACGCTCCGTGTACTCACCCATACCAGATTTAAAAGCTGACTGACTCAAACCTGGGTTTGTATTAAATTCTATGAGAACAGGTTCTCCATCTTCTTGAATGGCAACATCCCAACCAACTATATTAAACCACGGCAACTTCAAATGTAGCCTTTTAACCATTTCGATTGCTTTTTTATAAGATGGCAACTGATAACCATCCAACAGTATTCCTGAATCAGTTTTTGTTATATTGTCTGTACTAAAGCCTCCAAATGCTGTTTTTCCTAATCTTCCTTCTTTGGAAATAGTTGTACTTATACCGCCAGCACACTGATTGTCTACCACAGAACCGCCACGGCCAATACGTATAACAGAATAGATGATGAGGACTTCCATCCCTGACCTATATGACAATATTCGCATTGTATTTACAGAAGATGGATTTAACATAGCTATGTCTTTATGCTGTTTGATTTGTTCTTGAATCAAAAAATCATTGCCATATTCATTAAATACTTGTCCAACTGTTTTCCCTTCGATAGAAGTAATTCCATCATATACACTAAACAACTTAACACCATGACCCTCAGACTCTTTCGCTGGTTTAATAATGGCATTTTTCAAATTCTTACAGGCAGCAATAGCATCCTCTTCTGAAACTGGTTTATTTTCATAATAATAGTAGCCATTAATCCTTTTCAAAAAAGAATGGACGATATTCTCTCCAGGGAAAAGAAAATCACACATGTTTTTGTCACCCAATACCCCTTGGAGCCTATGAATATTTGCTCTTGGAACTAACTCACAATGATAGAAATTATTAGGAACATATTCTTTTGTAAAAACTCCCGTACGTGAATAGAAATATTCATGACAATACAAAGGCACCTTTCTTCCTATCAAACTTTTATAAAAATCTTGAACTTCTTTCTTTTGGGCATTTGTCAGCTTACGATGATTCTCAAGATCCTTGAAGTTTTTGGTAATTCTTACCTTCCACTTCTTCATTTCCCGATTCTTGCGGACTTTATTGATTATTCTTTTAATTACTTTTTTCATTTCACTATCTCATTCTGTTTTAGAACCCTTAACAATCCTGCACGTTGAACGTCATGTTTCAACATTCTCTGAACAGAAAAGTCAGTTTTGTTAGGCCTCCTTAATGTTTTATTGATTACATATTTTATTATTGCCTTTATAGACATTTTAAGTGTTATTTCATGAAATGTCGTATCTAATTTGGGAAGATCTTGCGAAAGTACAATTGACTTGACTTGCTGTTGGAAACAGTAGTCATATTCATCTTTATTAGATAAGTATCGGCAAAGCTGCCTATTATGTTCATTCCGATGTTCTTCTTTATCGACAACTAATCTCAAATTATCTACATTTCTTGTATTAACAATTTCAAACGAAATGCTTCCCGAAGCTTTATCTATATCGAGAATTACACATAGTCCCTCATACCAATGAGGTCGATTCCAAGCACGGTAAGAATAATCTTGCTTACTATTAAATAGGAAGTTTCCTAAACTATAAAAAATCGGTTTATCTTTATACACCTCCCATCCTTGAGGACAATGAGGGTGCGTTCCGATAACAGCATCTGCCCCATAATCGATGAAATCATGATAACGAGCAATCGTTTCCGGCATAGGGATGTCAATATACTCAATACCATCATGAGGTAATATAATCAAATAATCAACGTTCTTTTTAGCTTCAATAATGATATGATTTACTTTTAAATCATTGATGTAGGCACATCCGTAACCATCATGCTCACAAACATCGTCAAAAACACCGAAACGAGCAGCAAAACAAAGAGCTAGTAATCCTATCTTAATATCATCTTTCTCAATTATCTTAACCTTGTATGCATTATCATATGATCCAGAACCGAAAGGTCTATTTGAAAAAGAATTCATCGTCTTTGTCCAACCTTCCAAACCATAATCGAATGCATGATTGTTAGCAAATGAAAACAGGTTGAAACCTAAATCCTCTAAGAATGCTGGGGCATCATCGTGCTGATAATACATTCCATGTTGAGATTCTTTTCCATCAGGCTTTAATGGTACCTCAAAGTTGCATACACCATAATCGCATGAACGAATTAATTCTTTCAATTCATCGGAAACTATAATTGGTTCCGTTGATGGAGTTGAGCAAAAATCACCACAAAAGAAAAACCTCATTCCTCCTGCCATTGCTCTTTATTTATTATGGGTAAATTAAATAATTCTCCCATCTTGATATTAAAACTTTCTGGACTATATTTAGAATACCCCCCTCCTGGGAACAATGTTAATTCCGCAACATACAAATGCTCTCCAGTATCAAAAAAATCCACTCTAACATGAGGGAATCCTACAGACAATTTCTCTGCAATTTTTATCATTTTCGATAAATGAGTTGGACACGGGACATCTCCTGTTTGATGAATACCATATTGTACATCTATTTTATTCCAATCTAAATCGTAAAAGACGATTGGGTAATTTTTTTTATCAAAATGTTCTACTGCTGCATAAATACAGAAAGGCTTTCCATCAAAACAGAATATTTTATAATCAAATAATTGATTTTTCACATTCTCTAAATACTGCTCTGCAATTATCCTTGCTTTTCCATTGTGATAAGCTCGGCAAAAACTATTTGTCAACAAGTTTTTAGGCCTCAACCACTTGCTCAACTCTTTCTTTAATGATTTAAAATCTACTTCGTTTTTTTTGTGTATAAACTCGATGAATTTCCCATCAGATTGAAGGTTGGATTTCAAGACGAATTCTTCAGGTAAACTGTTCCAATCTCTTTCAAGATCCTTGATCGATGTCCACATCCCATATAAAGGAATCGTATATCCTTCGCCTAGTTTTTGCCGGATATATTGTTTGAAAAGATATTTATCTAATACATTAATCAGATCTTGACGATCATAGAATAACTTGTACCACTGTAGCTTCTCCGTAAATGAAATAGGATTGTTGATATTCATCCGATAACCAACTAATTTTTCATACTTATCCATTACTCTATTTACAGCGACATCTTGTGGAAGCTTTCTAACATCTTCAATTCTTAAGTATTCATACTCAGATAATAAATACTCTATTCCAGGTATGTACTGTTTAATGAAACTTTTAACTCTACTCATTATGACAAAAAAATTACCGTGACTATCTTAATCTCGTCTTCTTAAGAATTAATTTGAAAGTATCTTTTGTTGATTGTAATTCATCCAATTTGAAAAGAAATGACAACCCTAAATATAATGAACAAAAAATGAAGAAACGGAAAACCCCAGATAAATAGACTCGATCTTCAACAATTGTTGTTGATATATATGCAATTATAAAAGCAATTACAGAAAAAGATATAATTAATACTAGATCATAGAACTGTTGCTTCATTGTATATCCTATATATTTTGACACTAAACCTGCATTAATCAGATAAATTGACCAAGAAGTGGCAACAGAGCCTATTAACAAACCGTAAATACCATAAATCCACAATCCCCCCACTACAAATAATAGCCCAAGAACTCTTTTAATTAAAGTCCATTTAAACAATTGTTTGCTCTTCCCTATTGCCGCTATTGCAAAGTAATTGATGTTCTGTAGACAGACGGCTATACCTGCAATACATAATAATTGGAAAAAAGGAACACTTGGTAACCATCTTTCTGAATACAATAATAAAAACAGAGGCTTGGCCAAAAGAATTAGCAAAAACATTAAAGGAAAAGTAATGTAAGCTGAAGTACCAATGAACTGTTTCAAAATAGAAATCATTCGACGTTTATCATTCTGAGCTTCCGACAAGACAGGATATGATACTTGATCCAACACACTAGATATAAATGTAGACGAAAGCGCCTCTGTGCGTTGTGCTTTTGTATATATTCCAAGAGTCGAAGAATTATAAACCTTACCTATTAATAAGCCTTGAATATTGTTGCAAAATGTATTCAACAAGTTGGATAATAGAATAAAACCTCCAAAACTAAATAACTCACGAAATGATTGCCGAGAAAATACAAGCACCGGTTTCCACTTGCTAGTAATCCAATATATGCTAGTAGTTAAAAAACTCAATGATAATTGTTGAACAACTAAAGCCCATACGCCAAAACCTTTCCATGCAAAAATAATTGTAACCATTAAAGAAATAGCATTTGCGGTACAATTAATAATCGCTATTTTCTTGAATCTCAACTGTTTTCTCAGCTGATTTCTTTGGACTATTCTTGTTGCATTCAAGATAAGTACAATTCCTTGAACACGCAACACTTTAGATAGTAAGGGAAGATCATAAAATTGAGCGATAATTGGAGCACCCCAAAAAAGAACTGCATATAAGAAAACAGAAAGCCCAATATTCCAATAAAGAATAGTAGAATAATCCTCGTCAGATGGACGCTTTTTCTGTATCAAAGCCGAACCAAATCCGCCATCAATAAAAGTATTACTGATTGCAAGGAATATTGTAAGCATGCCTATTACTCCATAATCATGAGGGGTAAGTAAACGAGCCAACACCACACCTGAAACAAAATTGAGAAACATAATAGCGAACTTATGTATCCCGCTCCACATAACTCCTTTTACTGCCTTTTGTTTCAGATTATCAGCCATGTTTCAATATAGTAAGATTCAATTATGCAGTTATTACCTTTTCTATATCTTGAATTGTCACATCGGTTTTTCCAGATAATTGTTGTATAGTTCTCGCACCTATTTTTAAATCCTTTTGCAACAATGCAGATGATAAAGCAATTATTCCCTCCTGTATAGAAGTGTCAACCCCAACGATCTTCGCAATTGAGACATAAAGGCCTAGTCCCATCGGCACGTCTTCATTCAAATAACGATGGTTAATGAAGGAAGGGCCTTTGTTTGATGAGTCTGCAAACGACCTAAATACCGTCATTGCATCTATATTCAAATCTTCTTCGTTTCTCCATTTTGCCGCCTCAAAATAATCTAACGGCTCACAACCGAATGCCTGGAGAACCTTATTTTTCTCAATATCAAAAGATTTTATCACATTGACTACTGATGGAGTAAAAGCTTCACGATACATCCAGAACTCCCCATTGCTGTATTCAATTCTCGATGCCGAAAACAAAATGCCAATGGGATGCACTATCATATTAGGATTGTGAAATGCAGACTCCAAAATATGCTTGCGAGTATAATGGGTGTTGTCGAAACATTGAGATAAAATTTTTAATACTTCATCTGTCCGTGAAACAGGAAGTACTGAAATAGCATTCCTGGGATTATAGAAAGAGATTCTCACATACTCAGAATTAACTATTCTACCATTATATGCTGTTGTCTCCCATTCGCTATAAGTAACATCTTTTTTGATGTACTTCTTGAATATCAAACTACCCATATAGCCTGGAACCAGTACGATTATTTGCCCGTCTTTGACATAAGGTGCTATTAATTGAGCAACAAACTCATGCTGCAACGTAGTGGTCATAACCATAATTACCTCTGCAAAACCAATTGCAGCCTTCACATCTCTTGTTATAAGAACTGGGTTTGCATAGAATTCTCTACCTAAGCCTTGTATGGTGTCGTCTTTAGCCCTAAAGCCTCTTTCCTCTTTAATGATATCAAAAAAACGGCCATTCGTATTTGAAGTTTTTAAGAGGGCTACCTGATGTCCTTTTTCATATAGTTTTGCGGCATGTATTAATCCTGAATTGCCACAACCAACAATTGTAATTCTCATTGTCTTAAGCTTTAAAAAAATAACTTTTTCTCCTATTTGTCTGTTCTAAAAAAGATATCAAATATAAACTATAAGATAGTACAGCCCAAAATTTACAGCCAAGTCTATTCCCATATAACAGAAATTCTATAAGGAATTCCATTCAAAACATCGGTCCTTCCTGTATATTCCTGTCCATAGCTTGTTTCATTGACTAATACCGTCGTCAAACACTGAACAGCTATATACCATAAACCTTCTTCTAGTGTCTGGAATCCAAGTTCTTGATGTGAGCTTCCATCTGCGACATAATAATCTGCCGAATCGGGATAGGCAAATGTTCCGTGACGCATCATCAAAGCCATATCACAGTCGGTATCACCTTCTACTCGAACAACTATATTTTGTGCATCTGGTGGAATACTCACAACAAAATGATGACATTGCAAATCACCAATTTTAGTAAAATAGGGATCCTCATCTTCCGAGCATTTATTCATCACACGCTCTTTTCCATTCTGCAAAAATCCTTTAAGAGTCGTTGTTCCCACTCCATCAAGGGCATATCGAATCATTGCTGCTGTCAGATCTCGTCTTTCACCACTTGCAACTTCTTCTGGGTGCGAACCTTCCAACAAGACCCGCCCTTTATGAGAATCTGGCTTATACGCCCAGATAGACGGCTGCAAGTGGACAGTTTCTTTTTTCGGATAATCAAAACGTGCTAATACTTCCGTGCTATTAGGGAGTTCAGCAGGATACCCGCCCTTATTATGACGGACATTTTCAACATAATTATCTCCTCCAAAATCATAATAATTCAGCAAAGGAGAATCTTGTTCTATTATCATCCCAGTACTACTATCAGAAAGGCCTGTGTGAATAGTTACACCAGGCCAAGCAGACAAATAATAAGGATAACTGCTATAGCTGTCATAACCAGCTGATGCAAAGAAAGCACCAGCACATGTGCCAACATAACTACCACCATTAGCGACAAACTGGCGCATGTTATTTAAAGCCTTTTCGTCAAGAGACTTCCCATGCGTCGTAGAACTACCACCATTAACAAATAACAATCTGTACCGCGGTTGTCCATCTGGATATAATAGGCGACCATTGATATCATCTACTTCTCCCGCAATGATTATATTCTGCATTTCTTTCTCTTCTGGCAAAGCATAACTCCGTGAAAAGCTGATACCCTCTAATGAAAGATTTAGATAACTTGCTGCATATAGGGATTTCCGAGATGTTAAGCCAATTCCTGCGTCAAGAAAGATATCTTTATAGAAAGCCTGATTAGGGACATTAGGATATTGAAAATCCATTATGGGTAGCCGTAATTCGTAACCTGTCGGAAAAGATATAGAAAGAAGACTGTCTTCGCTCATACTTACGGAAGGAGTTCCAGAAGACAAGAGAAGAGGGTCAATCGTTTTCACAAAATTTCCTACTTCATAACACCAATGATCTCCAACATATTGCAACGAAGGAGTGTATGCCCTATTTGAAACCTCAACTTTATTACCTTGCGCATTAAGCAAATAATCATCTGCAAGCGTCCAATACAGGCTTTCTCCATACGGTGCTATAGAAATACAAGGATAACGAACTATACTTTCAGAGTCAATGTTATAAAGCGAAACCGGCAAACTCTCTTCCATGAAATACAAAATAATCTTGCCTAAATTGAAAGAATCGACATAAGCAACTGACTCACCATTCATTTGTCGAATAACCAGTTCTTGTACACTGCGTATATTCTCATTCAAAACTGATTCTAATTTGGCATAAAGATTATCTTTAGGCTGAAACACGGTTTCAGCTTGATGACAACTCTGGAAAAGAACCCAAAGAACGGATAAAAGCAAACACTGAAGCAGATTCTTTTGTCTCACGATAGTTTCTTGACTTTTCTTAATTGAGTTGACGAGATTCCTTCCGTACGTGGTATGGTAACGACCTCCCTACCATTACGTTTACACCACTCTACTGCCTTTTGAAATCCCTCATGGCTTTGATCTGGACCTTTGGCAAACACATCAAAGTCAACAATTTGAATGTCATGATAGACATCCTTGTAAACAACAACTTCATCAACATATTTGATTGCTCCGACCATCAATAGTCGTTCTTCTGTAGAATAAACCATCTCTGCCTCTGGCTTATATTTTTTTATCACCTCATCATCCTGCACGGCAACTATAAGATAATCTCCCAATTCTTTCGCTCTTTTGAATAGCAAGACATGTCCAATGTGCAACAAATCATATACACCAAATGTGATAACTTTTTTCATTATGTTTAGTGGCTTTACAAAAACTGATGCTAGTTATTAAATCTTAGAAGATAGGAAGTGTTGTTACAAGGGAGTTATGGAAGTTTGGGCAACGAATTGCTGCATGAGGTCGGCTATGATAATGGATTCGCGACTACGAAGCTGGGCAGAGCTGATGCGGTGGTTGAAGATACAGGAGACGAACTCGCGGATCTCGTAACGAAGACCCTCGCCATCCCACTTGTAGAAGTACTTCTTGTTCTGATTCTGATCCTCGAAGCGGAGCTCGAAATAGTCGGTTTTCCACCAAGGAACTAGAACGTAAGCGTAGCCCTTGGTGCTCGAAACAACGAGGTTGCTTTCGGTCTTCACTTCAAGGTAAAGTTTGAAGGAACTCACGACACAGGGTATGTGAAAATGAGTGCCTGTTGGCATTAATGAATTAGCTACGAACTGAATAACGACAGAAATAATAGTTATTAATAAAATAGTGTAATGAAATAAACTTGAAATAGGTATTCTCGTGATGAAATAAGCATGTAATGAATGATGAAGCAGAGATTTGGATTGGGGCAATAACTTCCCTTTCCCGCATTTTTGGAAAAACACGGAAGTTGCTGCCGGTTAACAATAACAGGCAGCACTACTGGAATACCGCCTTAGAGAGTCTGTTAGGAATCTCGCAGAATCCTACTTCTATTTCATTACGGGTGCAAAGGTACAAAGAAAAAACGGGATAAGCTACTTTTTTTGTGCTTTTTTTCGTGCACGCGTGTGTAAATTGTAAGAAAAATGTCATTGAATCTTTGAAAAGCATTTGAAACTTTTTTACATAACATGTTGTTAAAGAGGCAAATGACAGAAAAAGAAGAGGCATGGATGTATCATTTGAGCCATACACCTTGTTATTATCAAGAATTAGAGAAATGGAGAATGTAGTTACTCCATGTATAGACGCTGCGGGCCGCATTATGAGGTTAGCGATTCTTGCTCCAACAACGCGGCACGCCGCGTCCCTACATTATAAGCATCAAATTCTATACAGCTTCCTTACATTTAGGAATAATTTTTACAATCAAGTTAACAACAGAGCCCAATTGCAAAGTTTGGAACTACATATCAGGGGGTTATGAGAGGGGCAATATGGTTGGTAAGGTCGACAAACTGCTGTATCGATAGTTGTTCTGGGCGAAGCGTTAGGTCGGCATCGAGGGTTGCGATGGCGTCGGCACTCAGGAGTTGGCGCAGGGAGACACGAAGCATCTTGCGACGCTGGTTGAAGACGGTCTTTACGATACGACGGAAGAGCTGTTCGTCGCAGCCGAGATTGGTCACATCATTGCGCGTCATGCGGATAACAGCCGATTGCACCTTGGGTGGCGGGTTGAAGACCGAGGGCTCGACGGTGAAGAGGTACTCGACATCGTACCACGCCTGGATGAGGACAGAGAGGATGCCATAGGTCTTCGAACCCGGTTGGGCAGCCATGCGCAAGGCCACCTCACGCTGAATCATGCCCGTACAGCAGGGGATGAGGTCGCGGTTGTCGAGCATTTTGAAGAAGATCTGCGACGAGATGTCGTAGGGATAGTTGCCAGTAAGGACAAACTGGCGACCTCCAAAAAGTTCACGGAGATCCATGCGGAGGAAATCACCAGAAAAGAGAATCCTCTTGCCTGATTCCTCTCCGATAGGAGTCTCTCCCCCTTGTCCCTCTCTTAAAGAGAGAGGAGTAGCGAACTCCGGGAAGTGCTGCCGCAGATAGGCGATGGACTCGCGGTCGATTTCTACGGCACAGACGGGGCGCGGCTTCTCGAGGAGGAACTGCGTCAGTACGCCCATGCCCGGGCCGATTTCGAGAACGGGGATGTCGGGACAGGCATCGACGGTATCGGCGATGCGGCGGGCTATGGAGAGGTCAGTCAGGAAGTGCTGGCCAAGTTGTTTCTTAGGCTTTACTTGCTTCATGGGAGTGAAAGTTAGGCTGCGACGTATCGCAGCAAATGAAAACATCTTCTGTCGGGTGCAAAGGTACGAAAAAAAGTTGAAAGAATGGATGATTATCGATGAAAGATGAAAGGCGAAAACTTAAAGTTATAAAAAAAAACGGCAATCATTTTGTGATTTGACTGATATTCCGTACCTTTGCGACAAATAAAACACAACAAGAAAGAACGTGACAAAACAAGGCAAAAACACGCTGAACGTGGTGGTATCGCTGGTACTTGGCGGTGCCATTCTATATTGGATGTACCGCGGCTTTGACTTCGGACGAGTGCGCGAGGTGCTGCTCCATGAGATGTCGTGGACGTGGATGCTGCTTTCGTTCCCGTTCGGTGTGCTGGCACAGGCGTTCCGCGGTTGGCGCTGGCGCCAGACGCTGGAGCCGCTTGGCGAGCAGTCGCGTTCATCGGTACGTGTGCACAGCATCTTCCTGAGTTATGCGGCGAGCTTGCTGATTCCACGTGTTGGAGAGTTTGCACGATGTGGCGTGCTGCGGCAGAAGGACGGTGTGTCGTTTCCGAAGGCCCTGGGCACAGTGGTAACAGAACGCGCCATCGACTCGCTGTTGGTACTGGTGATAGCAGCATTGACATTTGTCACACAGTTCCGTGTGTTCATGACGTTCTTCGAGGAAACCGGAACTAGTCTCGACGCCATCTGGCATCGCTTCACCACGACCGGCTGGCTGGTGACGGGCATCTGCATCGTAGCCATCATCGTGCTGTTGTGGATACTGATGACGAAAACGGCAAGTGCAGAGCGCGGAACACCGAGCACAGAGAAGTCGACGACCACCCTACCCCAGCAGATATATATAAAGGTAAAGGAGTCGTTGGCGGGAATCTGGCAGGGAGTGATGTCACTGAAGAACGTGCGCAACATTCCGCTGTTCATCTTCTACACACTCGCCATCTGGGGCAGCTATTTCCTGCACTACTACCTGACGTTCTTCTGTTTTGATGCCACAGCCGGTCTGGGGTTGTCGTGTGCATTGGTAACATTCATCGTGGGCAGCATCGCCGTGATTGTGCCGACGCCCAACGGTGCCGGTCCCTGGCACTTCGCAGTGAAGACGATGCTCATCCTCTATGGTGTGCAGGAAACCGACGCCCTCTACTTCGTGCTCATCGTACACTCCGTACAAACACTGCTGGTGGTGGCTCTGGGCGTGTATGCGTGGGTGGCCCTTACACTCACAAAAACCATCCATAAAGAATCACATTCATAAACCTTAAAAAATATCAGTATGAACGAAATTTGCAACTTGAAGCCGGAATGTATCTGGCGCAATTTTTACAACCTTACGCAGGTACCGCGTCCGAGCGGACATCTGGAGAAAGTACAACAATTCCTGCTAGACTTCGCAAAGAAGGCAGGCGTGGAAGCATTCATCGACGAAGGTCGCAATGTGGTGATGCGCAAGCCCGCCACACCCGGCATGGAAGACCGCAAGGGTGTGATCCTGCAGGCCCACATGGACATGGTTCCGCAGAAAACTCCCGAGTCGACGCACAACTTCGTGACTGATCCCATCCAACCATGGATTGATGGTGAGTGGGTGAAGGCAAAGGGTACTACGCTGGGTGCCGACAACGGCTTGGGCGTGGCAGCCATTCTCTCGGTCATGGAGGCAAAAGACCTAAAGCATGGCCCAGTGGAGGCATTGATCACTGCCGATGAGGAAACTGGTATGTTTGGAGCCAACGACCTTCCTGAGAACATGCTGCAGGGCGATATCCTGCTGAACCTGGATTCCGAGACTTGGGGTAAATTTGTGATTGGCTCTGCCGGTGGCATCGACGTTACTGGTACACTCGACTACAAGGAAGTGGAAACCGACCCGGAGGACGCAGCCGTGCGCGTCACGCTAAAGGGTCTGCGCGGTGGCCATAGCGGTCTGGAGATCCATGAGGGCCGTGGCAATGCCAACAAGATGATGGTGCAGGTCGTACGCGAGGCCATCGAGGAATGCGAAGCCCGTCTAGCCAGCTGGCATGGCGGCAACATGCGCAATGCCATCCCCTTCAAGGCCGAGGTGGTGCTGACATTACCGAAAGAGAACGTGGCTGCACTGAAGGAATTGGCTGAGGACTATCTGGCTGACTTCACCGACCAATATAAGAACATTGAAAGCGGTATCGAACTGATTGTTGAGGAGGTAGAGACACCGAAGATGGAAGTGCCCGTTGAGATTCAGGACAACCTCATTGATGCCATCTATGGCTGTCACAATGGTGTGCTGCGCATGATTCCGAGCTATCCCGACGTCGTGGAGACCTCCAGCAACCTCGCCATCATCGACATTGAAGACGGCAAGGCTTCGCTGAAGGTGCTGGCACGCTCGAGCCGTGAGGACATGAAGGCCGTGATTGTGAACACGCTGCAGAGCTGCTTCAACATGGCTGGCATGAAGGTAGAGACCGCTGGTTCGTATGGTGGCTGGGATCCGAATCCCAATAGCGAGGTGCTGCACCTGCTAATGAAGATCTATAAGGAGTTGAACGGCGTGGATGGCATCATTCAGGTGGACCATGCTGGTCTGGAGTGCTCAGTCATCCTGGGCAAGTATCCGCATCTGGATGTGGTGAGCCTCGGCCCGACGATGAAGAGCCCGCACACCACGACAGAGCGTGCCCTCATCGCTACCGTTGAGCCTTTCTGGCAGCTGCTGAAGAAGACTCTGGAAGAGGTGCCAGTGAAGTAAGAGCCCACTCCCTACCCAAAGGGAAAGCCCACCCCCTACCCCTCCCCAAGGGAGGGGAGTATAAAAAGCCCCGCTGCTGTTCTAGGACAGTGGCGGGGTTGTTGTTTTTAAAGGAAAATGCTTTTAAGGGGAGAGCTGCGACAGTGTCGCAGCAAAGGAGACATGACGGGGAAGGGGAAGAGGAGGGCTAATCCAAGAGCTGGGCGAAGTCGTCGATGAGAACATCAGCACCGGCGGCACGGAGGTCGGCGGCAGAGGCGTTGCCATAGGTGACGGCGCAGGTGCGGGCACCGGCACGAGCACCCATGAGGATATCGACGGGCATGTCGCCGACGACGAGGGTCTCAGAGGCTGGAATCTTGAGTGTTCGGAGCGTCTGCAGGACTGGTTCCGGATCGGGTTTGGCACGTGCCACATCGTCGGCACCAAGGATGAGGGAGATGTAGTCGATGACACCCATGTCGCTCAGGAACTCGTGCAGCGACGCCGATGAACGGGATGAAGCCACGGTGAGGATATAGCCACGGGCATACAACTCGGCCAGCGTTTCCCGCACATGGGGAAACAGGGCTGGCACGAGTTGTTTCTTATTGATGTCGAAGATACGCCTGTAGGTAGCGGCACACCGGTCGGCGAGTTCATCCGAGAGATTGGGAAAGAGTTGCAGGAAGCAGTCGCGCAACGGCAGACCGATGGTGGCAGAACATTCTTCCTCACTGGCTACGGGTAGCGACAACTCCTCGAGCGTCTGCCGCATGGTGAGCAAGATGTTGCGACGGGTGTCACCAAGGGTTCCGTCGAAGTCGAAGATGATCAGTCGGATGCCATCCATTCCCATAGACTACTTCTTACTGGTAGAGAACGAATACGGTAGGTCCGCCTGGTTGGTACCACGCTGCTTGTTCGGTGTGGCCGACATGCTGTAGACCACTTCACCACCCTGCTGCAGGTCGGCACGACGCAGATAATTGTTGGTGTAGTCGCTACCATTGAAGGTCATGCGATCAATATAGCGATTTGCCGCGGAGTTACCCTCAGCGTTGAAGGTCAGCGTGCGACCGTTCTCAAGGTGCATAATGGCCTTATTAAAATAAGGTGTACCCAAGGCATACTCACCCGATGCAGGGCAAACGGGATAGAAGCCCAGTGCCGAGAACACATACCAAGCCGATGTCTGACCATTGTCCTCATCACCGCAATAGCCGTCGGGGGCTGCAGAGTAGAGGCGGTCCATGGTCTCGCGCACCCAATACTGTGCCTTCCAGGGCTGGGCGGCATAGTCGTAGAGATAGATCATGTGCTGGATAGGCTGGTTGCCATGGGCATAGTTACCCATGCCTGCCACCTGCATCTCGCGAATCTCGTGGATGATGCCACCATAGTAGCTATCGTCGAAGACGGGCGGAACGATGAACACCGAGTCGAGCATGCTGACGAAAACATCCTGACCGCCCATGAGTGCGATGAGTCCTGCCGGATCGTGGAACACCGACCATGTGTAGTGCCAAGAGTTACCCTCAGTGAAGTCGCCACCCCACTTGAACGGGCTGAACGGCTCACTGAACTCACCATTCTCCTTGCGTCCCTGCATGAGGTTGTACTTCGGATTGAAAAGGTTGCGATAGTTCATAGCATGGCGGGCGTAAGGCTCCAGTTCCTTTTTCTTCTTGCCCAGCAGCTTACCGATTTGCAGGATGCACCAGTCGTCGTAGGCATACTCCAACGTGCGGGCAGCACTCTCGTTGATCTTCACATCGCAAGGCACATAGCCCAAGCGGTTGTAGTAGTCGAAACCGCAACGGCCTGTTGAAGAAATCTCCGGGTGTACGGCATTAGCGCCATGGACGACAGCCTGCCAGAGGGTTTCTTTCAGAGGAGAGTGGAGAGAGGAGAGAGGAGAGGTAGCTGGCGCGGTGCTATTTGCTTGTTGACAGTTCATCAACTCCGCGACAACGGCTGCAGAGTTGTTTCCCACCATGCAACCGCGGTGACCAGGACTTGCCCACTCGGGCAGGAATCCACTCTCGAGATAGGTATTGGCAAGGCCCTCGAGCATCTTCTCTCCCATCGACGGATAGAGCAGGTTGACCAGCGGGAACAGTGAGCGGAACGTATCCCAGAAGCCCGTGTCGGTGAACATATAGCCCGGCAGCACCTTACCATTGTAAGGACTGTAGTGGACAACGTTTCCTTCAGCATCATACTCGTAGAACATACGGGGGAAGAGCGTGGCCCGGTAGAGGCAGGAATAGAACGTGCGCAGATGGTCGACATTTTCGTCCTCCACCTCGATGCGTCCCAGCACATCGTTCCAGCGCTGGCGACCCTTCTCCTTGATGGCATCGAACGACTCGTTGCCCACCTCCTGCAGGTTGCGCTCGGCCTGTTCGGGGGAGATGAACGACGAAGCTACACGAACCACCACCTGCTCGTTCTTCTTCGTTACGAAGCCGGCCATCGCCAACACATGATTGCCTTCAGCCTCGTTGCCTGTAAATTGGTTGCCGTCCTTCTGGATTCCCCAGAAGTCGAAGCCCTTGTCGATTTTCACAACGAAATAGTTGCGGAAGTTTTCAGGCACACCGCTGCTATTACGAGTGGTATAGCCCGAGATGGTGCGACGGTTCACATCATACTTGATGGCCGAGCCCTTGTCGAAGGCATCGACGACGATGCGGGCGATGCGCTTTTCGCTCATGCTGGTCTCAGGAAACGTAAACCGCAGCACGGCAGCGCGCTCCGTGGGAGCAATTTCAGCCCAGATGTCGTACTCAGCCAAGTACACCTTATAATAATACGGGCGCGCGACCTCGGTGTTGTGTGAGAACCACGAGGCACGCTTCTCCTCGTCGTAGATCAAGTCGGCCGTTGGACCCGACACCCTATCGACTTCGGGCATGATGGAGAACTGGCCGTAGTCGTTGATCCACGGCGACGGCTGGTGGGTCTGCTTGAAGCCTCGTATCTTGTTTGCCGTGAAGGTATACTGCCAACCGTCGCCCATCTTGCCGGTCTGCGGCACCCAGAAGTTCATGCCCCAGGGCATGGCGATGGCGGGATAGGTGTTGCCCGTTGAGAGGGCGAAAGAAGACATGGTGCCCACGAGCGGGCTGACGTAATCGACGGGTTGCTGCGCGCGGGCGGAGCCGGCCAGCAGGTTCATCAACAAGGTGATGAGAATTGTTTTTGTGAGGTTCATAATGATAGAATATTGCTAATTGTCTGCAAATTTACAAAAAAGATGAAAGATGAGAGATGAAACGTGAAAGTTTTTTTCAAAAAGGAAGAAATCTTTAAAACTTTTGAACATTAAACTTGGTACTTTTAACTTTTTGTTGTACCTTTGCATGCGATTTGAAATGTCGACGGGCATTTGCCTCCGACACAGTATTAACTTAAAACAGAAACATCATGGACGATTATCCGGCGGACAGTTATAAACGTGTCGCCCGAGGATAAAGCCCACCGCGGCTAATCCTCTGGGCGTAAAGGAGTTTTTTACTACGCTTAAAACCAGTGGAGGATTAGCATAATGAAGACATACTGGAACACTACCGGCAATCTTTCCCACCTCACAGAGTGGGAGCCGAACTGTTGGATACAGGTGACGTGTCCAACCGAGGAAGACCAGCGCGAACTCGAGGAGCGCTTCAACATTCCCGACTATTTCATCAGCGACATCAGCGATACCGACGAGCGTGCTCGCTACGAGTACGACGACGGTTGGATGCTCATCATCCTGCGCATACCTTATGTGAAGGAGATACGCTCGCGCACACCCTATACCACCGTGCCGTTGGGTATCATCCACAAGCGCGACGTCACCATCACCGTGTGTTTCTACGAAACGAATATGATGCTCGACTTCGTGTCGTTCCACCAAAAGCGCGGCGTGGGCTTCATCGACCATGTCGACCTGACGTTCCGTTTGTTCCTGTCGTCGGCGGTGTGGTATCTGAAGCGACTGAAGCAAATCAATACCCTCATCGACAAAGCCAAGCACAACCTCGACCACACGGTGAACAACGAGAGCCTCATCGGTCTCTCGCGCCTGCAGGACTCGCTGACCTACTTCAACACTTCCATCCGCGGCAACGAGAACTTGCTGCAGAAGCTGAAGTTCAAGCTGCAGGTCGATGAGTTGGACGACGACCTCATCGAGGACGTAAACATTGAGATGACGCAGGCCCGCGAGACCACCGCCATCTACTCTAACATCCTCGAGTCGACCATGGACACCTACTCCAGCATCATCAACAACAACATGAACACCGTGATGCGTACGCTCACGTCGGTCACCATCATCCTGATGATTCCTACGCTCGTCACCTCGATGTTCGGTATGAACCTCATCAACGGCATGGAGGCAGCACCGTTCGGATTCATCATTGCCCTGATCATCTCCGTCGTCGTCTCCGGCATTACCTGGGCGTTCCTGCGCCACAAGCGGTTGCTATAACAAGGTGAGACGATGACAGAGTGACATAGTGTCGCATTTTTTCGAATCTGCACGTCGAAAATCACCATAATTAAGAAAATATTCGACAAAAAGTTGAAAAAACGGAATTTCTTTTGGAGATTCCGTTTTTTTTGTTTAAGTTTGCAGGTTGAAGGAATATGGGTGGGGGAAATTGTGCCCCTCACCATTGTTTCGAAGTGTGTAAATAAAAACCGAATCATCAACTTAAACCAGTGAAATGATGAACTCTCAAGAGAATGCCCTGGAACAGGGACAGTTAGCAGAAGAGCAAGTTGCCGCCGAGGCCGCAGCTGAAGTACAGAACGTGGTAGAAGAAGCCGTAGCACCCGCAGAGGAGCCTGCAGTTGAGGAAGCACCCGCAGAGGAGCCCGTAGCTGAGGAAGCACCCGCCGAGGAGCCCGCAGCTGAGGAAGCACTCGCTGAGGAGCCTGTAGCTGAGGAAGCACCCGCTGAGGAGCCTGCAGCCGAGGAAGCACCCGCTGAGGAACCCGCAGCTGAGGAAGCACCCGCTGAGGAACCCGCAGCTGAGGAAGCACCCGCAGAGGAGCCCGTTGCTGAGGAAGAGGCTGAAAAGAAAGTCTACACCACGAAGCAGGAAGTGCTCGACCGCGTGAAGGAAATTGCTCACAGTGAAGAAAACCCGCAAAAAGACGAAGTAGACCTGCTGAAGACGGTATTCTACAAGTTGCACATCGCCGAGCGCGAACAGCAGCTGAAGGAATACATCGACGGTGGCGGCGACCCCGATAACTACGTCGTGCGCCCCGACGACCTTGAAGAAATGTTCAAGGCCGAAATGAACGTCATCAAGGAAAAACGCGCCAAGGTATTCCAGGCTCAAGAAGCTGAGAAGCAGGAGAACCTGAAGAAGAAACTTGAGATCATCGAGAAGATAAAGGGCATGGCTACCTCGCCCGACGAGGCCAACCGCTCCTATCAGCAGTTCAAGGAGCTGCAGCAGCAGTGGCGCGACATCAAGGCTGTGCCTGCCGAGAAGGCCAACGAGCTGTGGCGCAACTACCAGCTCTACGTTGAGCAGTTCTACGACCTGCTGAAGCTCAACAACGAAGCCCGCGAATACGACTTCAAGAAGAACCTGGAACTGAAGACAAAGCTCTGCGAGGCTGCCGAGAAGCTCGCCGAGGAGACCGACGTCATCAGCGCCTTCCATCAGCTGCAGGAGCTCCACGCCCAGTATCGTGAGATCGGCCCTGTGTCGAAAGACCTGCGCGAAGAGGTGTGGGCACGCTTCAAGGCTGCCTCCACCATCATCAACAAGCGCCACCAGCAGCACTTCGAGAGCCTGCGTGCCCGCGAGGAAGAGAATCTGAAGAAGAAAACCGAGCTCTGCGAGAAGGTGGAAGCCATTGCCAAGGAAGAGAACAAGGGTGCCAGCGACTGGGAGAAGCACACCAAGCAGATCATCGAGTTGCAGAACGAATGGAAGACCATTGGCTTTGCCCCGCAGAAGATGAACGTGAAGATCTTCGAGCGCTTCCGTGCCGCCTGCGACGACTTCTTCACCCGCAAGACTGAGTACTTCCGCGGCATGAAGGAACGCTTCGCTGAGAACACCGAGAAGAAGCGCGCCCTCGTCGAGAAGGCACGCGCCCTGCAGGACAGCACCGAGTGGAAGTCCACCTCCGACAAGCTCATCGCTCTGCAGAAGGAGTGGAAGACCATTGGCATGGTGCCCAAGAAGATTGGCGACCAGCTCTGGAACGACTTCCTCGCCGCTTGCAACAAGTTCTTCGAGGCTCGCAATGCCGCCACTGCCGGCACCCGCAACGAAGAGCGCGCCAACCTCGAGGCCAAGCGCGGCATCATCGCACAGCTGAAGGAGATTGCCGAGAACGTCACCGACGACGCACAGGAGAAGGTGCACGAGCTCATCGACCAGTACCAGCAGGTAGGACACGTGCCCTATCGCGAGAAGGACAAGCTGTATTCGGAGTATCGTGCCATCCTCGACAAGCTGTATAAGGACCTGAACATCTCAACTGCCCGCCGTCGTCTCGATAGCTTCAAGAGCAATCTGAAGAATGTGGCACGTCGTGGCGAGGACGCCCTCGACAACGAGCGCACACGTCTGATGCGCCGCTACGAGCAGATGAAGCAGGAGATTCAGACCTACGAGAACAACCTCGGATTCCTCAATGCAGCATCGAAGAAGGGTAACTCGCTCATCGACGAGATGAACCGCAAGGTGCAGAAGCTGAAGGACGACCTGAAGCTCACCTACGACAAGATCAAGGCCATCGACGACGCCAACGCAGCTGCCGAGGCAGAAGAGAATGGCGAGGCATAATCAAAACGCATTCCCTCACATTGAATACAAAAGGATTGGAGCCACCTGGCTTCAATCCTTTTTTCATCCGTCATAATACGCTTCGCGCCCTTGTTTTCTTATGTCCGTCTTGGTTTTCTTATGTTTTCTTAAAGCCCGCTTTGCGGATCATCTTGCAAGAGGTCGAATATATCACACACAAAAAAAGACTTCCTCATTTCTGAGGAAGCCTTCGTCAGCGTTGGGGTACCCGGACTCGAACCAGGAAAGGCAGGACCAGAATCTGCAGTGTTACCATTACACCATACCCCAATCTGTTGTGCCGCAGATTCACCCTTGAATCGTTCTCGGCGTTGCAATTTTCGTTTTGCGTGTGCAAAGGTACTGCTTTTTTTTGAATTACCAAGCATTTTCCTAACTTTTTTTATAAAAAAAACGAAAATACGCATTTTTCTCCTTGTTATTCGGCAAAAAGGCATTATCTTTGCAGGGAATAAAGTGAGCATCCGTTGCTCATCAGATAAAAACAGATTATCATACTCAACAGAACAAAAGAAACAGACAACAATACTGAATGGAACAAACAAAACCCATCGGCACTGCCGCCACACCAGCAGAGAAACTGGTAGACACTATTATTAAAGGTATACAAGAGAAAAAAGGACAAGACATCACCGTCGTCGACCTGCGAGGCATCGACGGCGCCATCGCCAGCTTCTTCGTCATCTGTCAGGGCAACACACCCACGCAGGTGGAAGCCATCACCGACTCCGTGGCCGAGACGGCCCGCATCGATGCCGGCGAGAAGCCTGCCCACGTCGTAGGTCTCGAGCTTGCCCACTGGGTAGCCATGGACTTCACCGATGTCATCGTCCACATCTTCGTGCCCGACATGCGCAGCTATTACAACATCGAGAACCTGTGGCAGGACGCCCAGCAAACCGAAATCCCCAACTTAGACTAACACCCATCATGGAACAACAGAACCAGAATAAGAACAACAATAACAACAACAATCAGCCGAAGATGCCCAGGTTTAACATGGGCTGGATCTACGGTCTGATTATCTTCACGTTGCTCATGCTGTTCTTCACCGACGGCGGCAACTCGCTCACCTCTGCGGCAGCCGGCTCAGCTCGCCAGGAAGCCACCTACACGAAGTTCAAGGAATACGTGTCGAAAGGCTATGCACAGAAGGTAGAGGTAAACACGTCGGAGAAGAAGCTGAAGATGTTCGTGAAGTCCAAGAACATTCGCGACGTCTTCCAGCAGACTGCCCAGCAGACCGGCCCCGAGCCGTTCGTCAGCGTGCAGTATGGCTCACCCGACGAGCTCGACAAGTATCTCACCGAGGTGCAGCAGAAAGGACTCCTCGTCGACTTCAGCTACAACAACAAGACTTCCAGCGTGCTCGAGAACTTCCTCTATAGCGTTGGTCCGCTCCTGCTCTTCTTCGTCCTGATGTACTTCCTGTTCAATCGCATGGGAAGCGGCATGGGCGGCGGAGGAGGCATCTTCAACGTCGGCAAGTCGAAGGCGAAGATGTATGAGAAGGGCAACGACCTCGGCATCACCTTCAAGGACGTCGCCGGACAGGCCGGTGCCAAGCAGGAGGTGCAAGAGATTGTGGAGTTCCTGAAGAACCCGAAGAAATACACCGACCTCGGTGGAAAGATTCCCAAGGGAGCACTCCTCGTAGGCCCTCCGGGAACAGGTAAGACGCTGCTTGCCAAGGCCGTTGCCGGCGAGGCTGGCGTGCCGTTCTTCTCCATGTCGGGTAGCGACTTCGTCGAGATGTTCGTCGGTGTCGGTGCCAGCCGCGTGCGCGACGTGTTCCAGCAGGCAAAGGCCAAGGCACCGTGCATCATCTTCATCGACGAGATCGACGCCGTGGGCCGTGCCCGCTCGAAGAACCCGTCCATGGGTGGCAACGACGAGCGCGAGAACACCCTCAACGCCCTGCTCACCGAGATGGATGGCTTTGGCACCAATAGCGGTGTCATCGTGCTTGCTGCCACCAACCGTGTCGACATGCTCGACTCCGCCCTGCTGCGTGCCGGACGCTTCGACCGCGAAATCCACGTTGACCTCCCCGACCTCACCGAGCGCAAGGAGATCTTCCAGGTACACCTGAAGCCCATCAAGGTAGACTCCAGCCTCGACATCGACTTCCTTGCCCGTCAGACTCCCGGTTTCTCCGGTGCCGACATCGCCAACGTCTGCAACGAGGCAGCCCTCATCGCTGCCCGCCGTGATGCCAAGACCGTCACCAAGCAGGACTTCCTCGACGCCGTTGATCGCATCATCGGCGGTCTGGAGAAGAAGACCAAAGTCATGACGGCCGCCGAGAAGCGCTCCATCGCCCTCCACGAGGCAGGCCATGCCACCGTGTCGTGGTTCTGCGAATTTGCCAATCCCCTCGTGAAAGTCTCCATCGTGCCGCGCGGCCAAGCCCTCGGCGCTGCCTGGTATCTGCCCGAGGAGCGACAGATCACCACGAAGGAGCAGATGCTCGACGAGATGTGTGCCCTGCTCGGCGGACGTGCTGCCGAGGAACTCTTCACCGGACACATCTCCACCGGTGCCATGAATGACCTCGAGCGTGCCACGAAGAGTGCCTTCGGCATGATTGCCTATGCCGGCATGAGCGACCGTCTGCCCAACATCTGCTATTACAACAACCAGGAATATCAGTTCCAGCGCCCCTACTCAGAGACCACCGCGAAGACCATCGACGACGAAGTGCTGAAGATGATCAACTCGCAGTACGACCGCGCCAAGCAGATCCTCACCGAGCACCGCGAAGGTCACAACGAGCTTGCCGAGCTTCTCATCTCACGCGAGGTCATCTTCGCCGAGGACGTAGAGCGCATCTTCGGCAAGCGCCCGTGGGTGAGCCGCTCGCAGGAGATCATCGAAGAAAACGCCAGTCTCGAGGCTTCCGCTGAAGACACCGAGAAGACCTTGGCTGACACCGCGAAGGCAGAAGACAGCGAGTCTGATGCTCCCCGCCTCGAGGACATGCCCGATGTCGTACGCCAGGCACAAGCCGACTACGAGCGCAACCAACAAAGCACCAACCCAGCGTAGGCCTTGAACGTTGCGAAGCAACTTTGAACATGCCGCAGGCGCTTTGCGCTCGGCTATGCCGCTTTCGCAGTGGAGCGGAGAAAGAACTTTGAACCTTGAACGTCGCGTAGCGACATTGAACCGCGCCACAGGCGCATAAACCTTATGAAGAATTTCATCACACGAACCATCACCGGCATCCTCTTTGTTGCCATCATGGTTACCGGCATCTGCTTGCGCGGCGATGCCGTGATCCTGTTGTGTGCCCTCATCACCTGC
>JAEEGI010004655.1_pt1 | contig 31998 bp, 24 predicted proteins | sample 8958751 | NCBI WGS metagenome assembly JAEEGI01 (sample SAMN16246545, study PRJNA631951) | gut metagenome | biome: gut microbiome; feature: rumen; material: KS-attached | host: Bos | place: Iran: Karaj | collected 2018-10
GCCAATCCTTGCGGAAGGGATAACCCTTGAAGTCGCTGCGGAGGAACAGACGGCGCATATCCTTATGACCCAGGAACACGATGCCATAGAAATCATAGACCTCACGCTCCAGCAGGTCAGCAACCTTCCAGATATCAGAAACGGTGGGGATATATGCCAGCATCTGACCTTCCAGATCGCAACTACCATTGCTCGACATGCCGTCGCCACAAATCTGCTGTCTGGCAATCATCTTAACTGAGCAACGCTCATGCGTCGTGGTATTCTCAAGGATATAGACACAGCCTAAGCCCTCTTCCTTACCAAAGTCTTCGCCGACGATGGTGACAAGATAGTCAAAGCCCTTCTTGTCCTTCAAGTCCTGCATCTCATGTGCGAACTTGTCAAAATCAAATGATAAGAACTCTAACTTCATGCCTTTGCCTCCTCTTTCTTTAATTCCTCAACAAACTCCTGGGGGACATCCGTAATCACCATCGGCTCACGACGATGATCGCCATGCTTCTCACGGAATGTCAGCTCCTCATTAGATACGCCAAGCTCACGCTCCTCAGCGGTCTGCTTGTGGTTCGCACCTCCGAAGAACTTCTCGATCTTCACCTTACGCTGCAACTGCATCATGCCATACATGATAGCCTCTGGGCGTGGAGGACAACCAGGAATAAACACATCGACGGGTACGATCTCCTCAATACCCTTCACCACATGATAACTCGACTTGAACGGACCACCGCTGATGGCACAACCACCTACGGCAATCACGTACTTCGGCTCAGCCATCTCGTCATAGAGACGCTTCAAGGCCGGTGCCATCTTGTGGGTAATGGTTCCTGCACACATGATCAGGTCGGCCTGACGGGGAGAGTTACGCGTCACCTCGAATCCAAAGCGGGCGAAGTCATAACGTGCACATCCGCAGGCCATGAACTCGATACCGCAGCAGGACGTGGCAAAGGTCAGCGACCACAGGCTATTGCTTCGTCCCCAGTTGATCAACTGGTCGAGCGAGCCTGTCACGACATTGACGCCACCCTCATGGAGTTCGTCAATGATCTTCTCCAACGAGGCGTTGTCATTCCACTCCTCGTAGGGAATACTCTTGATGTGGGGCTTTCTTACTTCCATTCCAAGTCTCCTTTCCGCCAGGCATAAGCCAAGCCTAAAACCAGAACAACTAAGAAGAAGCCGATGCTCAGCAGAGCCAGCGCACCGAAGTCCTTCACTACTACCGCCCATGGATACAGAAACACCGTTTCCACATCAAACATGAGGAACAAGATGGCGAAGAGGTAGAAACCCACAGAGACGGGCAACCAAGAACTGCCTCGCGTGGGGATACCACTCTCATACGGCTCACCTTTCACCTTCGCGTAGGACCGAGGTCCTATCAGCTTGGCTACGACGTAAGCCGCCACCACCAATGTAATAGCCGTCAGCAAGACGGTAATTAACAATGCGAAATTCATAAAACTTATATAATGTTATAACAATATTGTTCTCGTTTCTAAGCAGTTACGGCAAAAAAGAAGTACCTTCACGGCTTTTCTGCTGCAAAGGTACTAAGAATTCTTGTAAATCTAACGAATATTTATAAAAAAATCGTTAATTTTTCGGCTCAATCATCAATAATTTCCGTAATAGGCTCTCCGACACAGGCATTAGGCTGCTGGATATGCAGTTTCTGACACACTGTCGGAGCAATATCTGTGATGTGAACTTCGCGCGATGTGCTGCCATGCTCCACCTTCCAGCCATAGAACAAGAGGGGGATGTGGGCATCATACGGATTCCAGGCGCCATGGGTCGTTCCTACGGGTGAAGAACCCTTGCCGAAACTGTAATAGCCAGGCTCCAGCATAAAGATGATGTCGCCCGAGCGGTCGTGGTGATAGCCTTTCAACGCACGCTCGCGCAAGAACTCAGGCACAGGTGCCGAAGCCGCCTTCTTGAAGTCAAAGGCAAAGGAGACATGAGGCAACTTCAGTACGCCCTCCACAATGGCATCCCTGACCGCCTGCTCATCCAGGCCCAGTTCCTGGATATTCTCCTTGTGGAGCACGATCCGATAGTCGAGCATGTCCTTAATCAGCGGCTTATCGGTTCCAAAGTGCTCTGAGAGTTTCTTACCGGCTTCCAACACATGCGTATCGTTCCATTTCCAGGCATCGGCATTGAACCGATGGTCACTCATGAACTTGAAGTTATGGGCAGCCCCATGGTCAGCCGTCAGGAACAGCAGGTAGTTACCCTCTCCCACCTGGTCGTCGAGCGTCTTCAGCAGACGGGCAATGTCCTTATCGAGTTCTAGGTAGGCCTCATCAGTATGCTCGCCACGTGTACTCCACTCATGACCAATCACGTCGGTCTGCGAGTAACTGATACAGAGCATATCGGTCTCCTCACCCTTACCCAGGTTCTCACCCTTCAGCGAAGCAATCGCCATGTCAGTGATCAGATGGCCGCAAAGCGGATAGAGACCTACATCCTCGCCCACCTTGGCAAGTTCCTTGTTCTTCTTCATCTCCGCATTATAGGCCTTCGCCCACTGGGGCAGTTCCTCCATGTACCAGGTGCTGGTAATAAACTGACCGTTCTTCGTGTCAATCCAATAGGCGGCATTGGCACTGCGACCACCTGGCAGGATGGACGCACGGTCCTTATAACTCACGCTGACCACCTTCGACTTGAAGTCGGTATGCAGGCGCAGTTGGTCACCGATCGTCGAAGCGAGCAGATTCACAGGCGAAGAGGCTTTCTTCTTATCCGTACCAACCGTCTTAACATCGGGATCCTCACAACTGGTGCGCTTCACACCATTGATGTAGAACGCGTTACCGCAGATACCGTGGAAGGCCGGTGTCGTACCCGTATAGATACTGGTATGGCCGATCGCCGTCACCGTCGGCAGGTAGTTGATCATACAGTTGTCACAGGAATAGCCCTTGGTGATCAGCCGTTTCAAACCATCCGACTGAAACTGGTCGTAGTATCTGCCCAGGTAGTCCCAGCGCATCTGATCAACCACGATTCCCACTACGAGCTTAGGCCGCTCGTTGAATGCCGTCTCTGCCTGCAGTTGTGCTGTAAAGCAGACGGCCATTGTCAAGGCAATAAAAAATCTTCTCATTCTATAGATCTTATCTTTTTCAGTTCATTACTAATCTCATGCACGCGTTTCCTCGTCAACGGATAGAACCACACTACCACCATCGCCAGGGCAGCCACGGCAGCCGGGATGAAACTCATCAGCCAGCGTAATGCCATCAGCGCACTCTCAGGCTGAACGGCACCTGCCTCCAACTGTGCGGCATCGGTGATGTAGCCGAAGGCTGACAACAGCCAGAGCACCGCAGCACCACTGATGGCGCCACCGAACTTCTGCGCCATCGACGCACTGGAGAAGATCAGACCCGTAGAGGCAGTACGGAACTTCAACTCGGCGTAGTCACTCACGTCGGCATACATACTCCAGATCAGCGGCGACATCACACCAGTGAAGATGGAGATGATCACCTGCAGGATCAGCATCATCCAGAAGCCCAACGGTGTGCAAGGCACAAAGAAGAAGGCGATACTCAACACAACCAGCGCGGCATTCACGAAGATAAAGGTGGTTTTCTTACCCAGTTTACTGGCAATCGGCACGCAGAGGGCCACACCTGCCATGTTCGCCACCTCTCCGACACCCAGGAACAGACCTGAATAGAAGAGGAATATGATGCCGAAAAACGCCAGGTGCACGTCAGAGCCGATGATATCGAGGAAGAAATAAGCCACCGTCGCACCACGGACCGTATTAAAGAGGTTCGAACAGAGGGCTGCACCAATGAGTATCCACCAGGGCTTGTTGTCCAGCAACGACTTGAAGTCGCTACCCACACTGACCGTCGAGACGCCTTTCAGATGCTCCTTCGTCAACAGGAAACTGATGATGAACATCACGAAACAGGCGGAGGCGACACAGACCATCGCCCAGAACCAACCGTCGGTTGACATATAACCGCCCAGTGCGTTCGTCAACGGCTCCCAGATAAACAAGGCGATGAACGAACCGCCATAGGCGAAGAACATACGGAACGATGAAAAGACGGTTTTCTCGTTAGTATCATCGGTCATTACACCCAACATGGCACCGTAAGGCACGTTGATACCAGTATAGACGGTCATCATCAGGATATAGGTCACGTATGCCCACATGAGTTTGGCACCGTAGTTCCAGTCGGGCGTGGTAAACAGCAGGATACCACAAATCGTGAAGAAGGGCGCCACCCACAGGAGATAGGGACGATATTTACCCCACTTCGTATTGGTACGGTCGGCAATGATACCCATCATCGGGTCTGACACGGCATCCCAGATGCGGGTCACAAGCACCAGCACACCGGCATCGATCAGAGACAGACCGAAGATGTTAGAGTAGAAGATCGGCAGATAGTAAGAGAACACCTTCCAGAAGGTCGATGTTGACATATCACCGAAACCGTAGCCGATCTTTTCGATTAATTTAGCTTTAGCCATACTATTTCTTAATGATATTTTTCATTCGTTCCACCTGCGAACTGATGACCTGCAACGTTGAGCCGTCGCCAGCAAACACAGAGTTCAGTCCCTGTGCCTCCTGGGCAGGATCGCCCGTATAGTCATCGCCCACCTGCCACTGCTCGGCATGCTTCGGCTGCGCGAGTCCGCCCCAGCCCCAGAAGTTACAGCCGGCAAAGTAGCCACCCTGTTCGGCATTGTCGCCTACCAACGAGAACACATAACTGTAGAACGCATCACGTCCCGCCGTCGGTGTGCCCAGGGCAAACTTAAAGCCATCCCTCGGATAGCCGAACTCCTCCATCACCAACGGCTTTTTGATCTTGGCGCAGATAGCCAGATGACGGTCGATATAGTCCTTCGTGTTCGCCTTGGCCTGCGGCAGGTCCTCGATCAGATGATCCTGACGCGCCCAACTCCAGTTATAGGGCCACAGGTGGATATTGCAGTAGTCGATATTCTTGTCAGCACAGATACGCTCCCAACAGCCGTAATCGCCCTCACAACCCCAGGCGCCCTCGCTGCCGATGGAGATCAGATGGTTCGGATCCAACTCACGAATCAGCGCAGAGGTCTCTGCCAACCATTGTTCAAAAGCAGGCAGTGCCTCTTTTGAGAAGGCACGCGGCTCGTTGCCGATCTGCCACGACATAATGGCAGGATCGTCCTTATAGGCGACGCCTGTATAACGATTCGTACGACTGAGGATAAATCTCACATAGTCATAGAACAATTGGTGCGCCTGCTGGTTCGTAGCATACTGAACCACAAAGTTCATATAGGCAGGATAACCGTCCTCATTGGGCCTTGGTGCCTTGCCGGCACCCGCATGCTGCAGATAGAAGCCGTAACCCCCACTCCATTCCCACGAGTTATTCAGATAAAGCACAGCCACCATCTGGCGCTTCCCCATCTCCTGCATCAGGAAATCGAGACCCGCCAGGATTGTATCGTTATACACGCCAGGTGCCACCTGCAAGGTCGGTTCCACCTTCGTGGTCACACCCCGTTCGCCATCAGAGCCCACGAGGATGCGCAGGTTGTCGATGCCGATCTGCTTCATCAGGTCGAGCTCCTTACAGAGTCGCTGACGATCTCCGCCCTGTCCCTCAGAGCCGAGGATCGCCCCATACCAGAAATTCGTGCCTACAAAATAATAAGGCTGACCGTCTTTTTCGAAATGTCCGTCCTTCACAGTCACGAACTTCGACTGTCCCACTATGGGGATAGTCATCGCAGCCATCAGGAAAGAGATGAATAGTTTTAGCTTCATCAAATATGAACAATTTAGTTATTTTGCCTGCAAATATACAAAAAATAATTCATTCAGCCAAACTTCTATGCCAAAAAAGCCAAAAAACTTTCTTGAACACGCAAAATCTAACATTGCGTTTCACGTTTCATATTTCATAAGACTTCCAATGATATCACAATCTACAATTATTTCTTGAGAAAACAATTATTATATAATTAATAATTTATATTATATATAATATATATATTATATATAATATAAAAAATCACATTAAAAAAATTACTAAAACTCAAATGAAATATGAAATATGAAACGGCCCTCTCGGAGTCCGCCTTGGGCGGACGGAAAGGGAGGCTTGGGCGGAGTACAAGAAACCCTCAATCTTTCTTCCGCCTGTCGTAATATTCGGCGGTGGCGGTGAAGAAGACATCGCCGCTGGAGTTGAGCGCCGTCTCCACGCTGTCTTGGATCACACCGATGATAAAGCCTACGGCAACGGCCTGCATCGCCACATCATTGCCGATATTGAGGAACGAGCAGGCCATGGGGATCAACAACAGCGATCCGCCTGCGACGCCCGACGCCCCACAAGCCCCCAGGGTAGCTATCAACCCCAGGAAGAGGGCTGACAGGAACGACACCTCGACACCTACGGTATGTGCCACAGCCAGGGTCATGACCGTGATCGTGACAGCGGCACCGTTCATGTTGACGGTAGCACCCAGCGGGATGCTCACCGCATAAAACTCCTCATCAAGTCCCAGTTTCCTGCACAGTCCCATGTTGATGGGGATATTGGCCGCCGACGAACGGGTGAAGAACGCCTGCAGACCGCTCACCTTCAGACAGGTGAACAGCAAAGGATAGGGATTACGCCTGAGCATCAGGAACGAGATCAGCGGATTGAAGATAAGCGCACTGGCCAGCATACACCCCACAAGTAGGAGCACCAGCTGTCCGTAGGTGGAGAACACATCCATTCCGCTGTCAGACACCGACTTGAACACCAGGCCCAGGATGCCGAACGGCGCAAACTGGATGACCCATCTCACGATCCGCGTGATGACCTTGGAGAAATCGTGGACCACCTCGATGGTCTGCCGGCTGGCTACCAGCTTCAGGGCAACGCCCAGCATAATGGCCCAGAACAGGATGCCGATATAGTTGGCATTCATCAGAGAAGCCACTGGATTGGCCACCATATTCGTCAGCAGATGGGAGAACACATCGGAAAGCGCACCTGGAGCCGCTTTATCGAGCACATCGCTCAGCTGCAAGGTGACGGGAAAGAGGAAACTGCCTATCACAGCACTCAGCGCTGCCAGAAAGGTGCTTAAGAGATACTCGAAGATGACCGTCCGGAACCGGGCGCCCAAACCGCCGCCCGCCTTGGCGATGCTGGCAGCCACCAAGACCGCCACCAGGACGGGAGCGATGGCCTTCAACGCACCGACAAACAAGAGGCCGAGGATGCCGATGGCCTTCCACTGAGGCACAGTGAGTCCGAGGATGGTGCCAAGGACAAGGCCAATGAGGATCCGAAGCACCAGACTCGTCTGGTTCCACTTGGTGAAAAGAGCGTTTATCTTCAGACCCATGACTCAGGATTACAGCTTATGATAGCGAACAAGACCTGCGAGAGGGGTCTTGAGGATAGTGCCAAGCTGGAAGTTGAGACGTTCGGCGGCTTCGCGTAGTTCATCCTGATAATGCCAAGCCACACTACCCACGAACGAGACAGGCAGGTCAGGACGGTTATAGGGCTGAATATGATAACGCAGGAAGTCAACAAAGTTATCGATTACGACGGCTCTGACACCAGCATCATCAAGGTGATTGCCGATAAACTCGGAAAGGGAAGCCAGAAAGCGATTGGCCAACGGCTGACGATAAACACGCTTGATAATCTCTGGCAGATTCAGGCGGGTTTCTTTCTCAAACATCGTCTTGATTTCCTCTGACAACTTACCACCATACAGGTCATGTATAAAGCGCTTGCCGAGTACGGAGCCGCTACCCTCATCGCCTAGAATATAGCCCAAGGCGGGAGTATGCTGAATGATGCCGTTTCCGTCATAAAGGCAAGAATTAGCGCCCGTCCCTAAAATACTGGCAATACCATAGTTATGACCACAAAGTGCACGTGCAGCACCTAAGAGATCACTATGTGCCTCAACGACACTCGCCTGCGGAAATGTCTCCTGCAGGAGAGAGGTCATCAAGGACTCCAATTCTGGACGGATACCACTGCCATAAAAATAGACCGCCATCGGAAACTCTGGGGTCAGGATAGCCGAACTACGCAGTTTCTGAACCTCCGGATTCGAGCCCATGGCTCCTACAAATTCCTCACGGACGATCTGAACAATCTCCTCACGTGACTGATGAACAGGATTGATGCCCTGTGTGTTGAGGACTACGGGTTGAGAGGCGCCAGTTACAATCGCCCAGTCGGTTTTGGTACTTCCACTATCTGCAATTAATATCATTTCTCGTTATTTTTGATGGTTTACGCTGCAAAAGTAATCAAAAAAGATATAAAACAATCAGTTTATGGCAGTTTTTTTCTTAAAAATGCGATTTTTTTCGTACCTTTGCAGAACAAAAATAAATAAGTACAGAAATAGAAATGAAACGCTTTTTATTGATATTCGCCCTGATGTTAGGCTTCATCACCGAGGCTGGTGCCGTGCTGAAGGAGAAAGACCTGGAACAGACGCTCGCCATCCTGCAGAGTGAGTTGGAGCAATATAATAACGAGCTGACCATGCGCAGTGCCGTCAGAAGGGAACGTGCCAAGCAGCTGATCACCAACCTGCTGCTGACCATGAAGCAGGCCGACCAGAACGCGCTGATGCTCTATTCGCAGGAGCAGACCCACCCGTTTGACATGACTTATGCCTGCAAGGAGGCCACCAAGCTCTATCGGGAGTTCCACAGCCGACAGATCCCCTTTACGGAGTTCCTGGACAAGAACACCAAGGAGCTGGCACGCTATGACAGCCTAGTGAAGCGCCTGGAATCGATGCCTGACATGATGACGACGAAGTACGGTCAGCAGCGGCGCGACTCCTGTCTGGTGCTCGCCAAGAATATCCGCAGCATGCTGGCCGAGGGTGATCAGCAGCTGAGACGGAACATCCGCTATTACAACATGACGGAGCAGCGCCTGAGCGAGTTGAACGACTATGCACAGAAGCGCTATACTGACATCCAGCAGAGCATCTTCATTAACGGCGGCGACAGCTATTTCACCCTGATAAGCCATATAGACCGCCGCTGGAAGACGATGACGGAGGCGGTGAAGAAGAAATATACCATCGACGACAACAACCTGTCGCAATGGAGTTCGCAGTGGGTGTTCGGCCTGTTTGTCGTCATCGCCATCTATGTCGTCATCGCCATCGTGCTCAACCAGCTGTTCTTCCGATTCCTGTTGCCCAAGCGCTTCAAGACCAAAGAGTTTATGGATAAGCAGGCGGCGATCATCATGGCGACGACCACCATCACCTTCGCCATCATCCAGGGACTGCTGATCAACCGATCGGAGCAGAACTTTGTGATCATGGCCTCAACGCTGCTGGTGGAGTATGCCTGGCTGTTGGGTGTGATCCTGATTTCGCTCCTGTTGCGTGTAAAGGGTAACCAGATAGGCAGTGCCTTCCGTATCTATGCGCCTCTGATCGGCATCGGCTTCATCGTAATAGGCTGTCGGATCATCTTGATTCCAAATGAGCTGGTGAACCTGATACTGCCGCCCATCCTGTTACTCTGTGCCATTTGGCAGTGGGTGGTGATCAGGCGGCACAACCAGAATATTCCGAAGTCGGACATCTTCTATACCTACGTGTCGCTGATCGTGTTTATCGCATCGGTGATCAGCTCATGGGCAGGCTATACGCTCATGGCGGTGCAGTTGCTCATCTGGTGGATCATGCAGCTGACTTGCATCCTGACCATCACCTGTATCAGCCAGTATCTGAAGCTCTACGCCAAACGAAAGCACTTTGACAGGAAGCCCGTCACCCAGACCTGGGCCCACACGCTGGTGGAGAAGGTGCTGATGCCTGCGCTGAGCATCAACTCGATCATGCTGAGTATCTATTGGGCAGCGAAGGTATTCAACCTCAGCGAACTCTGCTGGCAGATCTTCAAGTATAATTTCATTGACCTGGAGAACCTGCAGGTGTCGATCCTGAAGCTCTCGATGGTCATCACCATCTGGTTCCTGTTCCGCTGGATCGTGCAGACCGCCCTCGCCCTGCTGCGCCAGCACTATCAGGACAGCGACCCCACGACGGCTGCCTCGAAGGAAGTGATGAGCAAGAACGTGATCCAGGTGCTGATCTGGGGTATCTGGCTGATGATCTCGCTCTCTGTGTTCCATATCAGCGTGGCTTGGTTGCTGGCCATCTCCGGCGGCCTGTCAACAGGTATCGGTTTCGCCTCGAAAGATATCATCGAGAATATCTACTACGGCGCCTCGCTGATGGCAGGCCGTATCAAGGTGGGCGACTGGATCCAGGTGGACGGCACGATGGGTAAAGTTGCCTCCATCAGCTATACCTCTACGGTGGTGGAGTCGCTTTACGGTGAGGTGATCACCTTCCAGAACGCGCAGCTGTTCACCAAGAACTACAAGAACCTGACGCGTAACCACGGCTATGTGCTGGCTGTCGTACCCTTCAGTGTGGCTTACGGCTCGAACCTGAAGCAGGTGACGACCCTGGTGGAGGATGCACTGAACAGCATGAATCACCAGTGGATGGACAAGAGCAAGCAGGTGAAGTGCGTGGTATCAGAGATGGGCGACTCCAGCGTGAACTTCAACCTGTTCGTGTGGGCTGACGCGCCGAAGAAGTCGTACGTCGTCAGCGATGTACTGAAATGTGTGTATGACACGTTGAACCAGAACAACATCGAAATCCCGTTCCCACAGCAGGATATCCATATCAAGTGATTGAGTAAGAAAGTGTGAAGAATATTTGGTGGTTTTGAATAAAATGTGTATTTTTGCAACATCATTATGAGCAATAAAACAACTATCATAGCCGGACCGTGTGTCATTGAGTCAGCAGAGCTGCTCGACACCGTCGCATGTAAGTTGGTGGAAATCAACACTAACTTAGGTACGGACATCATCTTCAAGGCCTCGTTTGACAAGGCTAACCGCACGTCGATCCATTCCTTCCGCGGACCGGGTCTTGAGCGCGGTCTTCAGATGCTGGCCGACATCAAAGCACGTTATGGTCTGCGCATCCTGACAGACATCCATGAGAGTCATCAGGCAGCCGCTGCAGGAGAGGTCTGTGACGTGCTGCAGATACCAGCCTTCCTCTGTCGGCAGACAGACCTGCTGGTGGCAGCCGCCAAGACAGGGCGCACGGTGAACATCAAGAAGGCACAATTTCTCAGTGGGCACGACATGAAATACCCTGTGGAGAAGGCACGTGACGCCGGTGCCAAGGAAGTGTGGCTCACAGAGCGTGGCAATATGATGGGATACAACAATCTCGTAGTGGACTTCCGCAATATACCGGATATGTTGGAGATCGTGCCGACGGTCATCATGGACTGCACACATAGTGTTCAGCGTCCTGGTGGCAGTGACGGCAAGACGGGCGGCGACCGTCGTTTCGTGCCTCAGATGGCACTGGCTGCCAAGGCTTTTGGCGCAACGGGCTTTTTCTTTGAGGTGCACCCCACCCCGGATGAAGGCTTGAGCGACGCCGCCAATATGTTGGAACTCGACAAGCTCGAACAGCTTGTTGCCAAACTGATCTAAATGAGATAAGTGAAAAGTGACATGACATCGAAAGAATACGCCATACAATGCATGAAAGACGAGGCTGAGGCCGTGTTAGGACTGATACCGCAGCTTGATGACAACTTTGAGAAAGCTGTCAACCTCATGTATGAATGCAAAGGCAAGATTATCGTGACAGGTGTAGGCAAGAGCGGCCATATCGGTGCTAAGATTGCCGCCACCCTGTCGAGTACAGGCACCCCCTCTTTCTTCATCAACCCGCTCGACGTGTACCATGGCGACCTGGGGGTGATGACTGCCGACGACGTCGTGCTGGCGATCTCGAACTCTGGTCAGACTGACGAACTACTGCGTTTCATTCCGATGGTACTCCACATGCAGATACCAATCATCGGTATGAGCGGCAACCCTGAGTCGCTGCTGGCGAAATATTCGACCTGCCATCTGAACGTCGGCGTGGAGAAGGAAGCCTGTCCGATGAACCTGGCGCCTACCAGTTCTACAATGGCGCAATTGGCAATGGGCGATGCAATCGCCGTTGCTCTGATTCAGAAGCGTAACTTCAAGCCACGCGACTTCGCCCAGTTCCACCCCGGCGGAGAACTCGGCAAACGACTGCTTACCACGGCACAGGATGTGATGCGTTCTGACGATATGCCCATCCTGCCGCCAGAAATGCACTTGGGCGAGGCCATCATTCTGGTCAGCAAGGGCAAGTTAGGTTTAGGCATCGCTGAGGTAAATGATGAGATTGTGGGATTGATCACCGATGGTGACATTCGTCGCGCCATGGAGAAATGGCAAGCGGAGTTCTTTGACCGTACGGTCAGTGACATCATGACCCGCACACCAAAGACTGTGAGGCCCGAAACCAAGATCACGGAGATACAGAGAATCATGAACAAATATAAGGTACATTCAGTTTTGGTCACAGACAACAAGAACCACCTACTCGGTGTGGTTGACCACTACTCATGTATGATATAAATAAGGAAAACAAAGCCTATATGAAGACAATAAAGAAACTGTTGATTGTTTTACTGTTGGCTCTGCCGTTGGCGGTGGTCGCAGACTACTTGTTTAAGACACTCGACGCACGTGATGGACTGACTTCCAGCCAGGTAAACTGTATCCTGAAAGACTCAAAGGGTTACATGTGGTTTGGTACACCTGCCGGACTATACCGTTTCGACGGCTATACATTCAGGAACTTCCAAAGCGATTCGCAAGACGGTTCTTCGCTCAACGACAGTTATATCGTATCTATTCAGGAAATGCTCGACGGTAATCTGCTGGTAGAGACTTCTTCTGGCTATTGTATCTACCACCATCAGACAGAGAGTTTCGAGCGTGACATGAAGCAAACCTTCTCAAGGATGGGTATCGAGACAATTCCCAGTGTGGTCTATATCGATCAACACAAGAATCTCTGGGGAGCGATTCCCAACAAGGGCGTCGTTTGCTACAACCAACAGCAGCAGTTACTTTTTGAATTCGGCTATACCGACGACTCGCACGGTGTGCCACAGGGTACGGTTGTTTCCATCAGTGAGTGTAGGGATGGTGCGCTGATCGTGTATGAGGACGGACGTATCGTGTGCTGCGATGTGATGCACCAACAGCATACCGTCTGGGAGACAGAGAGGATTCCATCCCTAAGAAACCGCAAGAACAAGTCACTCAGAGCCTTTGCAGATAAGTTGGATAACATCTGGTTGTACGGTCAAGGCACTTTGTTTATGTATAACAAGGCTGCAAATACCTGGGATACCACGATCGGCGACCACTTAGGACTGACAGGTATCGGTATTGATCGCAATATCAACGGTATGGCTGGTGACAAGGAAGGCAACATCTGGATCGGCTCCGACCAACTCGGTCTGCTGAAGATGGACCTGAACTCTCATGAGGTGACATCCGTACAGCCGCGAAATATCAACGACAGCCAGTGGATCACAGAGATAGTAAGTATCCAGAGTGTCTATGTGGATGATACAGACCTGTTATGGGTGGGCACAGAGAAATCAGGTATTGCTTATTCTGGACGATATATCTACCGCTTCGGTTCCGATCATATCGGCGACATCACCGCCATGGCACAGGATGCCAATGGTACCATCTGGTATGGTACGAGCGACAAGGGTGTCATCAACTATAACGGTCCACTGTCGAGTCTGAAGATCTCTGCCATGGCCACCACCAACGACGGTAGCCTATGGGTGGGTTCAAAGCGCAATGGACTGACACGTATCAAGAACGGCAGTGCAACTATCTACTCCTTAGCCAAGGACAGTATGGCGACTCTGATAGACGACCATATCAATGCCCTCTGCACGGATAAGGTCGGCAACATGTGGATTGCGACCAATGGTGGTCTGCAGGTGTATAATCCCAAGATGAACACCTTCTCCTCCTATACCCGTGAGAATGGAAAACTGCACACGAACAACATCACAAGCCTTTTCTATAATAAGGAAGGAAAGAGCAATGACCTCTATATCGGTACAGCTGAGGGATTGGTGATACTGAACCTCTCTTCGACGGAGAAGCAGGTACTGACAGGTAACACATCGAACGTCAAGTCGTTTACCAACAACTATATCACTCAGGTGGTTCAGGACTCCAGAGGTCTGATTTGGGTAGGTACACGTGAAGGACTGAACATCCTGAACCTGGAGAATGACAGTCTGAACTATCTGACAGAGAAACAAGGTCTTTGTAATAACAATGTGTGTGGTATTGCAGAAGACAAGAACCATAATATGTGGATCACCACCAGCAGTGGCGTGAGCCGCATCGTGGTACAGCGAAACCATGAGGACGGCAGTAACAACTACGGTCTCTATAACTACACAACAGCTGACGGTCTGCAGAGTAATGAGTTCAACCCAGGTTCTATCCTGACACGACAGGACGGTAACGTCTTGTTAGGAGGACTATTCGGTGTGAACTGGGTGGTACAGAAAGCCAACAACGAGAACGACGCCCTGCCCCGTGTGATGCTGACGCAGCTCTTTATCGGTGAGGAGGAAATCATGACCGGTCACGAATATCAGAATCGTGTGATACTGTCACAAGCACTCAACGAGACCAGTCGTCTGGAGTTAGGACATGACCAGAACACCTTCACCATCAAATTTGCTGCTGGTAATTATAACCAGAGTGAACGTCTACAGTTCATGTACTGGATGGAAGGTAAGGACGAAGACTGGCGCAACGGTAACGCCCTGACCCACGGTGTAACCTTCAAGAACCTGCCAAGTGGAAGTTATACACTGCACGTCAAGGCCATCAGTGCAGAAGGTGCCGTCAGCAATCAGGAGCGAACCTTAGACATCCGCATCCAGCGCCACTGGCTGTTGTCATGGTGGATGATCATGGCATATATCATCATCGCGATTGTAGCCATCTACTTCTGGCGTATCGGTCTGAAGCAACTCAAGGTGATCAAGGCTAGGAAGAAGGCCGTGATTGAACAGCTCGCCATGCAGCGTGAGGAGATCAAGGCCGCCAGCGACGATCTGCGCCAGCCGATGGCCCGTATGACCTCTATCATTACAAACCTCTCAGAATCTGAGAAGTCATTGGAGGAACGAGAGCAGCTGAATGCCCTCCACTCACAGATGCTGCAGATCATCACACGTGTCAGCGATATGCAGATGAACCTGGAGAATCCAGAGGAGAAGGCGAAGACAGTAGTTCACGACCGTCTGGAACTGAACGGACGCGGCGAGATCGAAATGCCAGAGATTGCCAACCACGCCCTGACCTCAGAGAGTGCCATCCCGACGAAAGCCACTATGGATCAGCCTACGATGAAGTTCACGATGGTCATGATCGACGACAACACCGACTTCCTGCAGTTTGCTACGGCCCGCTTGAAGTTTGTCTATGACTTCCATGCTTATAACGACATTGAGAAGGCCGCTGCCGACCTTGAAGAGATGCGTTGTGACATCGTCATCTGTAAACAGGATATGCCGGAGATGACTGGTAGTGATTTGTGTAACCAGTTGAAGACAAACATCGCCACCCAGAATATCAAGTTTGTGCTGATGACAGAAGGCATGCTGACACCGCAAGACATGCGTAACCAGAACATCACCCTTTCTGCCGATGACTATCTGGCGAAACCGTTTAATCTGCAAGAGGCCACCATGCGCTTCAACAAGCTACTCGGACTGGGACCGATTGAGGCTAACAGTAACCTGATTGAGGGTGCAGAGACTCGTATGCTCGAAGGCCACAGCTCCAGTATGACCACAGCCACAGAGACCTATGGCATCACGGAATACAAGCCAATGGATGATGCTGAGCCCGATGCCAACGATCCGGTGAACCGCGTTGATACAAAGATCATCAAGCGTAACAACCAGTTGGCCAAGGTTGATGAGGAGGATGAAACGGAGAAAGAAACAGCCGTTACGACCATGACAGCCATGAACATGTCGGACTTCTCGATGCTTGACGCCATGGATCAACAGTTGATCAAGAACATTGAGCAGTATGTGATGCAGAACATGAGTCGTGGACAGATCAGTCTGGAAGAGTTGGCTACAGCCATGGGTATGGGACGCGTGCCGTTCTTCCACAGAATACGTAGTCTGACTGCCAAGACCCCAGCAGAACTCGTGCGTGACATGAGACTGAAACATGCATGCATCCTGCTGAAACGTACGAATATTAATATGAGTGAGTTGGCTACAAACGTCGGATTCATGACGGCAGAGAACTTTATCAATATCTTTAGAGATAAGTTTGGCATGACGCCACTCGAATATAGATTAAAGCATCGTAAATGATAACAGAACATCAACGCTCAGCAGGAATAGTCACAATCCTATTCCTGCTGATATCTCTCTATGGACATGCCCAGAGTAGCGACTCCCTACTTGTGGAGGACATGCGACAGGAAGGCATCCAGTTCACAAATCAGAATAGCATCAAGTTACTCATGTCGGGCAAAGAGAAGTTTGCCGACATGTTTGAGGCCATCCGTCAGGCCAAGAGCAGTGTGCATCTGGAATACTTCAACTTCCGTAACGACTCTATTGCAGGACTGTTGTTTGACATTCTGCGCGAGAAACGGAAGGAAGGTGTGGAGGTACGTGCTCTCTTTGATGGTTTTGGCAATGACTCCAATAACAAGCCACTGAAGAAGGAACATCTTAAGAAACTCCATGCTGACAGTATCGATATCTACGAATTCGACCCTATACGCTTTCCCTGGGTCAACCATATCTGGCCCCGCGATCACCGTAAGATTGTTGTAATCGACGGACAGATCGGCTATACCGGAGGTATGAACGTAGCCGACTATTACATCGTGGGAACAGAACAGGTGGGTGAATGGCGCGATATGCACTGTCGTCTCGAAGGGCCAGTCGTCAATGAGTTGCAACGTATCTTCTTACGGATGTGGAAAAAGGTCACCAAGGAGGAACTCACCGATCCGAAGTATTTCCAAGGGAAGCCCGCAGGAGATAAGATGATTGGCATTGCCAACCGAGAACCACATACCTCAAACAAGATCATGCGTCGTTTCTATATTCATGCCCTCGACCGTGCCAAGGACTCCGTGAAAATTGTCAACCCCTACTTCGCCCCTACGCAATCTATCATGAAAGCCTTGAAACGCTGTGCTGACCGAGGTGTGAAGATGGACATTCTCATCTCTTCGAGATACGACGAACCCCTGATGCCAGAAATTGTACTCTATTATACGCGCAAGTTGGCAAAACGTGGCGTACATATCTGGCGTTATCGTCCCGGATTCCATCACTCGAAAATCATGATGGTGGATGGAAAATACTGCACTGTAGGTAGTACGAACCTGGATGCCCGTAGTATGCGATACGACTATGAGATCAATGCTATCATCATCGACCCAGAGACTACGAATCAATTGGAGGATAAGTTTCTAGAGGACACCCAGAAATGCGACTTCATGAGCGAGGAGGAATGGAAGAAAACCCTTACGACCTGGAAGAAATTCAAAGGATGGTTCGGTCATCTGCTGACTTTTTTATTATAGCCTATGAAACGTGATACAACCATATCTATCTGCAAAGGCATTGCCATCATCCTGATGGTGATAGCCCATGCCGAGGCTCCTGGTTGGCTATGTAAGTTTATCTTTGAATTCCACATGCCGCTCTTCTTCATCACGGCAGGTTATTTCTTCTCACTCAAATATCTGAACGACGAGGCTTCGTTTGTCAAGAAACGTGTGAAGGGACTCTACTGGCCCTTCGTGAAATGGTCGGTATTCTTCCTGATCATCCACAACTGGATGTTCGATCTGGGAATCCTAAATGAAAGATACGGTAATGAGACAGGCGGTGTGACTCATCCCTACACCTGGCATCAGATACAACAGAACCTGTGGAATATTGTGACTGCCATGGGTGGATATGACCAGTTCCTCTGTGGTGCCTTCTGGTTCTTCAGAGGATTGTTCGTGGCCAGTATTCTATACCTTATTATATATAAGGTGATGGATGTATGTGTTTCTAAGATTCCAAAGGTCTCAAACAAGGCTATCCCCTACCTCATTTGTTTATTGATGCTACTGCTTTGTGGTTGGAAAACGTATGAGGGTCTGAAAATCGTCACGTTGGTTCAGGGTGGTTATCGCGACCTGATGGGCTGTTTCTTCTTCGGTTGCGGTTTCATCTTCCGTCAGTTTGTTGACAGTTATCGGACTCTTATCTCACGCTATTATGCCTATCTCTGGACAGCCATCATCTTCGGTGTTATCGTATTCCTGTTCTCGAAATACCTGACTGCCAACATGAACTGGCGTTCCACCTATACGCAATTCCTATCCCTGCCGATACCTGCCCTACTTGGATTCCTGATGACCTATAACATCAGCCAATGGATCGACCGTCATGAGGGTTGGCTGAAGCGTTCATTGGTATACATCGGTGATCACACGCTCTATATCTTCATCTTCCACATCTGTGCCTACAAGGTGGTGAGTCTATTGAAGATCTGGTATTATGGCCTTGACATCCGCCAGATTGGTTGCCACATGGTGATCCACGAATACTCACAGCAGGACTGGTTCTGGGTGGCCTACACGATTGCAGGCGTAGGAATCCCCCTCGCCCTCTACTGGTTGCAGGAAAAGCTCTCCAACAAGATCAAAGGAGATAGAGCATCATCTGCTGCTCAGGTTCACTAATTCCCTTCTCACGCAACAGGTCGGCCTCGTTCTCCAGAATATAATCCGGCTCACAATCTGCTTCTTTCAGGAAGCGGTGGAAACAGTCGGCGGCTTCGTCGACATGTCCACTGAACCACAATGAATAGCCATAGTTCAACAGATCATCCGGGTACACATTGTCGGTAGCTAACAACTGTTCATAGATCTTATCAGCAGCCTCATATTTCCCTTCACAGACAAGCGTCCAGGCCAATACACGATTGACGTTCTTGTCATCAGGATACTCATAGTTCAGCCGATACAGATCTTTCAACGCCTCATCATATCGTCCCAGATTCGTCAGGCTGACAGCATAATTCAGGCGATAACTCTTCTTGTCAGGACGGATCGTGAGCAGTTTGTTGTAAGTTTCCAATGCCTCCTCATACATTTCCCGAGAGAAGAAAGCACGCGCAAGACCAGCCAATGCCCTTTCATGATCAGGCTGTATTTCCAAGGCCTTGGTATAACTTTGAAGGTCGCTGAATGCCAATGACGACTCATTCGCATAGTGTTGAGCCAGATAGCCGTACATCATCCAAAACTGGAAATCACGACGCGCTTCTCCGTAATTAGCCAACAACTTTAGAACATTATACAATCGATCCTGCTTTAAGAAGAAAGCCGTTACATCATTGAAGAAAAGTTCCAAATGCGTCTTTGATAAGATTGGATCTGCAAAAAACAGATAACTACCATCCACATCAAAGGGATTCACGAATGTCGCACGCATAGGGAACAGGCGGAAGAAGCGATAGAGGTCCTGAAGATAGGTACGACGGATATAGGCCGCACTCTCCAGTTCCTCGGTAGCAAGTTCATTAACAGACGCCTCACCTCTTTCCAGCATCTCACGCATATTCTGTGGAATCTGATTGATCACCTGCTGGAAGGCGAAGACAAAAGAATATTTATCGCTATTACAGAAAGGGCCTTTCTCCACCATCACATTCAGGAAACGGTTCAAGCCTGTCTTATCCATCATCTCTACCACATCCGGATGATTCGGATAGAAAGGCAAAAACCAGTTGCTCAACTCATTGAAGAAAGTAAAGCGTTTCATCTGGGAGAAACCTCCGAAATAAATATCAGAACCCTGTTTCTGCATATTCACCATCCGTTGGAAACTGGCTTCCATCTGTTCCAGTTTGCGCTCTTGTTCTCCCGGATGCAGAATATCCTCCATAGGATCCTCTTCCGTCTCTTCGATACCATTACGCGTCATACGGAAAGACTGGTTCTTCATCAAATCAGGCATAATCTCCCGTTGGATGGTCTGCGTATCATGTTCTGCATTCATACAGAACACAATCTGCTCCTGAAGTTCCACCAGTTCTTTACAGTGATCTTCATCTTCCAACAGATGATGTACAAGATCTACCTGTTCCGGATAAATAGAGGCGATTAGACGGCTATTAAGTGTCAGTACCCAACCAACAAGTGCCCTCTGACGTACCCGTTCATCAACAGATTTTTCATACACATGGATGAGCGTACGGAACTTTGCCATATCGAAATGCTCCAATGTAGAGAGCATCATGGCACTGACAATCAATTGTTGGTCATTGGTATCCACGGTAGGCGACAAGAGCATCTCCTCCATAGCCGTCGCGATGCCATCCGTCCATATATCAGACGTAAGAATATGGTCAAAAAGCACATTCATATCGTGCTGATGCTGGCGGTACAACTCACGCCGCTTTGCCTCACGTTGTTGGGGAGGCTCTAATTCCAAGATGGCGACATCGGAGACAAAGGTCTCCAGTTCCTCACGGATATTCTGAGGCGACCAGTCGCGGGCCAACATATGCTGACGCAAATAGATGGACGACAGAAAAGAATTATGGCCGACGGCATAGTTACGACTGATATTTGCACATAACACATACAGCCGTTGCAATAACGACTGGTAGAGTGCAGGCAACTGGGGATCCTTAAAACCACGTTTCCAATAATCAGCCATCAACTGATAGTCTGTACGTACGGCATGCAGCCGATCGGAATTGATCTGGTTCGGATGAACAGACAGAAAGTTCTCCAGTCCGTTGATGGCTGCACTCAGGTTACGTGCCTCCAAATGGCCAAGCACCTCTTTCAGACTCTGATGTGTATCCATAGTTATTTATTTGAAAGCCATTGTTGCGCACGTTCCACATCTTTCTGTCGAGGCGCTTCGGCATGATTATACTTCAAGGTGTCTGGCAGGCTCTTGAGTGCAGGTTCTGAGATGGTATAGTATTTCCTGATCACATCCTTGTAATGGCGCACACCAAACTTATTGATGGAATCGCAGGCATCATTATAGCCTTTCAGGAAAACCTCCATCTGCTTTTTACGATTTTGATCATCCATACCCTTCTCACGGAAGGCAATAACACCCATCTGGATATCTTCCTGACGGGTATCAAGCAGGACCTTATGTTTCTTCAGCAATGCCTGTGTGGCCTGCGGCTCCGCGAGTAACAGGGCGTCCATCTCATTATTTTCTAACATCTTTAGACGGACATACACATCGTTTACCTGGATGCGGAACACCCGTTCGGTCTTCAGTTTGGCACTATCCACCGCCAGATCACCTAAGAGATCCGTCACAGAATAACGGGTCATCGCCAACATTTTATCGTCCAGATGCTTCAGTTGGGTGATACGTTGGTTACGATTACTGATCAGCAGCCAATAAGCATTAGTCATAGCGACATATTTCAGAGGCATACCAGACTTGATGATCCGTTCTGCTCGCACAAGATCAGTCACCATCCCTTCTACCCTCCCTCTCAGCATGGCTGTATCACAATCCATCTGGGCTGTAAAACGCTTTAACCGGATATCTACAACCGTATCAAACAGCTGATGATCTTTTGCAACGTAAAGAGGCAGGCAGTCAAGTGTCGGCATCACGGCAATCTTCAAGGCTGCAGAATCCTCGCGAGCCAGTTTCAGCCGCTGTTCCCTTGACAGTCGTTTAGTTTCCTCATAGGATTGTCCACAACCGGCCAGTATCAACAGACCAGTCAAGACAATGGTAAATATCCTGATATATTTCATATTGTTCGCAATAATTGTGTGCAAAATTAAGCAATTATTTTGGAATACCGAAAATATTTCGTACTTTTGTATTCAATTATGGCAAAAGACAAAATCGCATACGTATGCTCCAACTGCGGCCAGGAGTCGCCAAAGTGGATAGGAAAGTGTCCTGCCTGCGGGCAATGGAACACATTTAAGGAATTTCGTGTGGCTCCCGATACAAAGGAGAAAGCGGCTACAACAGCGGCTGCTTCGGCTGGTCATGCCCTGCGGAAGAACAAAGTGCTGAAGTTGCGCGACATCTCTAATCAGGATGATCCGAGAATCGACATGCACGACGAAGAACTGAACCGTGTTCTTGGTGGTGGTCTGGTGCCAGGCAGTATCGTCCTGTTAGGCGGAGAACCAGGTATCGGAAAATCCACCCTTTCCTTGCAGACGATGCTCCGTATGCCAGAGAAGAAAATCCTCTATGTCAGTGGTGAGGAGAGTGCTCATCAACTGAAGATGCGTGCCAATCGTATTCCCCATGAGGAAAATGATCATTTCCTTATCCTCTGCGAGAATTCCCTCGAACATATCTTCGACCATATCAAAGATGAACAGCCAGAATTGGTGATCATCGACTCTATCCAGACCATCATGACGGAAGATGTCGAGTCCTCGGCAGGCTCCATTGCCCAAGTACGAGAGTGTGCCTCCTCCCTACTCCGATTTGCCAAGACCAGTGGCGTGCCTGTTATTCTGATAGGACATATCACCAAAGAAGGTACGTTGGCAGGACCAAAGATTTTGGAGCATATCGTCGATACTGTCATCCAATTCGAAGGCGATCAGCATTATATGTATCGCATTCTACGTTCCATAAAAAACCGTTTCGGCTCTACTGCCGAACTGGGCATCTACGAGATGCAGCAGAACGGGCTCCGTCAGGTGAGCAATCCTTCCGAACTCCTGCTCACACAGGATCATGAAGGACTCTCCGGCATCGCCATCTCCTCTGCGATTGAGGGGGTACGTCCATTCCTGGTTGAGACACAGGCACTCGTCTCTACAGCAGCCTATGGTACGCCCCAGCGCTCTGCAACAGGTTTCGACCAGCGCCGTTTGAACATGCTGTTGGCCGTACTGGAGAAGCGAGTGGGATTCAAACTCATGCAGAAAGATGTCTTCATCAACATCGCAGGTGGTTTGCGGGTGACTGATCTCGCAATGGATCTAAGTATCATTGCAGCCGTACTCTCCTCAAACGTCGATACTCCGATAGAAAACGGCTGGTGCATGTGTGGTGAGGTCGGTCTCTCTGGCGAGGTACGTCCTGTGAACCGCATTGAACAAAGAATCGCCGAAGCCGAGAAACTCGGATTCAGCGATATGATTGTACCTAAATACAATATGCAAGGCTTCGATGCGAAGAAATACCGCATCAGGCTTCATCCCGTTAGGAAGGTCGAGGAAGCCCTTCGTGCCCTGTTCGGCTAAGCCTCATAGATGGTAGGATCCTCGATACCTGCCTCTGCCAACGCTTCCTTGCGCTCCACACAGGTGCCGCATTTACCACAATGCTTGTCGCCACCCTTATAGCAACTCCAGGTTTCCGAGTAATCAATGCCCAGTTCCTTACCACGACGGGCGATGTCGGCCTTCGTCCAGTTCGTAAAGGGCGACAGCAATCCGACGTTTACATACGTACCAGCCTTTGCAGCCTCATCGAAAGCCTTCACAAACTCAGGTCTGCAATCCGGATAGATGGTGTGATCACCTCCATGATTCGCCATCATCACATATTTCAATTCATTGCTCTCTGCGATTCCCACGGCGATAGACAGCATGATACCATTACGGAAAGGTACTACCGTCGATTTCATATTCTCATCGGCGTAATGGCCCTCAGGTATGGCTTCTGCTCCATCAAGCAAGGAACTCTTGAAATAAGTCGTCATAAACTCCAAGGGAATTACGATATGCCTGATGCCCAGCCGTTCACAATGTAAACGGGCAAAGGGTATCTCCTTCGCGTTATGGTTACTGCCATAGTCAAACGAAACGGCCAGCGCGATCCGCTCCTGCTGGTCGTAAAGCAGCGTCACAGAATCCATGCCGCCACTGAGAATGATTACTGTATCTTTTTCCATTATGGCTGCAAAGGTAAGAAAAAAAAGGCTGATACGCAAAAAAAGTATAAATTCTTAATTCTTAATTCTTAATTCTTAATTAATATTTGTAATTTTGCACTCACGTTTAAACGAAGTTTTTCACATTATTAATTATAATAGAAACAATTATGACTATCAACGAATTCAACTTTGCCGGTAAGAAGGCAATCGTACGTGTAGATTTCAACGTACCCCTCGATGAGAATGGTAAGATCACTGACGACACCCGTATCCGCGGTGCCCTCCCCACTCTGAAGAAGATCCTTGCTGACGGTGGTGCAGCTATCATCATGAGCCACATGGGCAAGCCCAAAGGAAAGGTAGATAAGAAGAAGTCACTGGGTCAGATCCGCGAGGCTGTGGAAAAGGCTCTGGGTGTTCCCGTTGCTTTCGCTCCTGACTGCGCTAAGGCTGCTGACGCTGCCAAGGCCCTGAAGATGGGTGAGGCTCTGCTGCTCGAGAACCTGCGCTTCTATCCTGAGGAAGAAGGTAAGCCCGTAGGTCTGGAGAAGGGTACTCCTGAGTTCGATGAGGCCAAGAAGGCTCTGAAGGTTTCTCAGAAGGAGTTTGCCAAGACTCTGGCTTCTTATGCTGACTGCTATGTGATGGATGCCTTCGGTACTGCTCACCGTAAGCACGCTTCTACCGCTGTTATCGCTGACTACTTCGATGCTGACAACAAGATGCTGGGTCTGCTGATGGAGAAGGAGGTTCAGGCTGTTGACAACGTACTCTCAAACATCAAGCGTCCGTTCGTAGCTATCATGGGTGGTTCTAAGGTATCTTCTAAGATCGGTATCATCGAGAACCTGCTTGGTAAGGTTGATAAGCTCATCCTTTGTGGTGGTATGACCTACACCTTCGCTAAGGCTCACAATGGTGAGATTGGTCAGTCTATCGTTGAGCTCGACAAGCTCGATGTTGCTCTGGGTGTAGAGGAGTTGGCAAAGAAGAATGGTGTTGAGCTTGTTCTGGGTTCTGACTGCACCGCTACCAACGGTCTCGACTTCGACACAATGACCGTAAAGCCAGGTTCAAAGATCATCACTTGCCCCGCAAACGAGATTCCCGCTGACCTGCAGGGTGTGGATGCTGGTCCTGAGAGTCAGAAGGCATTCAAGGAGGCCATTAAGGGTGCCAAGACCATCCTGTGGAATGGTCCTGCTGGTGTATTCGAGTGCGACGATTTCACTGCAGGTTCTCGCGCTATCGGTGAGGCTATTGCTGAGGCAACTGCTGAGGGTGCATTCTCACTGATTGGTGGTGGTGACTCTGTGGCTTGTGTCAACAAGTTCGGTCTGGCTGACAAGGTATCTTACATCTCTACTGGTGGTGGTGCTCTGCTTGAGGCCATCGAGGGTAAGGTCCTCCCAGGTGTAGCAGCTATCAAAGGTGAATAAATGAGACGCATTTATACAATTATGACAATGGCCGTTCTGCTGATTGCAGGCGGCCATTGTGCTTTTGCAGCAAAGAAGTTCAAGATCATCGAGGTCGAGACCTCTAAGTTCGAAAAGAGCGATTCTACTGCAGAAGTCTCTGTGTTGGTTCAGTGGCCAGTTAAGGGCGACAGAGCCGTAGTCGATAGCCTTCGCCATCATATCAATGATCTGCTTAGTGGCGAAATTAATCGTCCTGAAGATGTTAAAGCCTATGGCGAATCACTGTTCGAGTCGTTGTCATTAGATTGGCACTCAGTTTACGACGAAATGGAGCCCGAAGAGCGTCTGGGAGCCTTTACCAAGTACTATGATATTACTCTCGATGCCCAAACCAATCGCTACGTAACCTATTTCTATCGTCAACACGAGTATCAAGGCGGCATTCATGGTTTTACCACTGAGGTCGGCTTCACTTTCCGCAAGAGTGATGGCAAGCAGATACCTCTGCTTACCAACACCGATTCGCCCCAACTTGCCAAACTAATAAAAGAGGGTGTAAAGAGTTTCTTTGCTAATGGTTCTGACAAATCCATGAGTGATGAAGAACTATTGGATTTTCTTTTTGCCGAACAAGCAGAAGATCTCAACAACTTACCACTACCTTGTAATGCCCCCTATCTCTCAGAGACAGGTGTAGTATTTCTCTATACCCAATACGAGATAGCTCCTTATTCCAGCGGTATAATCACTTTTGAGATTCCTTTTAAGGACATCCGTCCCTTCCTCACCCCTGAGGCGCTGGAACTGATTCCATGATTCCATCATCCGCAACTATAGAGGCTGATTTTTTAGATTTAATTCCAGAACTATCTAGATTTAAATGTAAAAAGTGCTAGATTTAATTCTAGCACTTTTTTGATCTTGTTACGACTGGAAAGAGTCTCTCTCATCAATCTTGTAGGCTTTATTGTCTTCCTTCATGTAAATCTGGAGGTCAGAGAAATAGCCTGTCTCCTGAATCTTCTGAAGATGTGCCTGAGCATCCTCTTCCTTCAGATACTCCTTAGCAGTTGCCAAGTGGTTGGTAAACTCGAGCTTTTTCTTCTCTGTGTCCAGAACTGAGATCCACTCATCCTTCAAACGGTCTCCAATAACGAATTTCTTACCCATAGCTGTTTCTATATTTAATAAGTTGTTTGTTTTTTGATGGTGCAAAGATACGAACTATTCTCATACGTTGTACACCTCAAAGCCCAAAAACTTATGAAAACGTTTGAGTAAGGCCTCATAATTTCCTAGGACGTAAAGCATGGTCGAAGCACCACTTTAAGATTCCCGGGAAATAGCAGAGCAAACCAAGAATCCTGATGGTAGATGGTTTGTAGATGATGTTTGCAAAGCGCTCTTCTTTCTTTATCTTTTTGAAAATAGGTGCATTCACCTCGCGGAAGGGACGACCGCAAGTGATGGATTTTGAGGCATTAAGAGCTGTCAGGAAAGCATCATAAAGACCTTCACACGAGGTACGGTTAGCAAAACCACCAGCATCGCCAATCAGGATAATACGATCATTCAGAGGGTAATCGTTCGAGAAATAAACGAATGCACCTCTGACCTTGCCTTCAGGAATACCCTTATCACGCATCACGCTGCGGTATTTTTCTAGCGTAGTCTCATTATCACCATAACCTACCACATCGAACTCAGAACCTGGGAAACGGAAATAATAGCCCTTCTGACCATAAGAAAGTGACACACCTACATCGATGACATTTTGCTCACTCTTGGCTACATACTGTTCCAAGACCAGAATACGAAAGCCATCATTGGGAGTAAGATAGTGGCGAACACGGCTGTTGCTGCCATCAGCTCCCACTAGATAGCGACAAGCTATCTGCTCACCCGATTTCAGCGTAACGATGAGTTGCGATGGTGATTCCTCTACCGTCAGGAAAGCCCCCTTCATAAACGCACCACCAAGCGACTGATAATGTTGCAATAAGGAATGGTCGAACGCCTTACGGGCCACGATACGAATAGGTTTCGCTAAGTCAAACTCACAAGAAGCCTTCCCGTCAATATCAATTGTAATATGATTCACGGGATTGAAGTCATAGTGGAAATCAGGCAATAGATGCTCCAGCAGATGCCAGCACTTAGAAGTGAGCCCCCCACCACATATCTTATCACGAGGGAATGTGGCATGATCGACCAACAAGCAATCCACGCCAGCCTTCTTTAATAGACAGCCACACATAGACCCAGCAGGACCAGCACCAACGATTAGTACTTCTGTTGTCTTCATATCTCTTTATCTAATACAATCTGGACGACTAACTCGGACGGAGGGCACGGTCAAAGCACCACTTGAGAAACCGGGGATAACGAAAGAGCCAGCCGAGGATGCGCACCGAAATGGGCTTAAAGAAAAACTGGGCAAAGCGCTCCTCCTTTTTCATCTTCTCAAACATCGCGGCATTGACCTCCCTGAAAGGACGGCCGCTCTTGATAGCCTCAGCAGCATTGCGGGCTGTCTCGAAAGCAGCCTTGATACCCTCTGAGGTAACACGATTGGCAAAGCCACCAGCATCACCGATAAGGATCACACTATCCTTTAAAGGATAGTTGTTTTTCAAGTAGATGTAACAGCCACGCAACTTCGTCTCGGGGATATTCTTCTCCTTCAGCACCTGACGGAACTTCTCTGGTGTCGCACTCTCGTCGACATAGCCTACGGCATCGAACTCGCTATTGGGGAAACAGTAATAGTAACCACGCATGTCATAGTTCTTTGACATACCCACCACGATGGCATTGTCGGGTGACTTCTCGACATACTGCTCCATAATCAGGAAACCATTGTCGTGATTGCCAGAAAGGAAATGGCGCACACTACTCGTCGAGCCGTCGGCACCCACCAGATAACGACAGGCTATCTGCTCACCAGACTTCAGTGTCACCACCAGACCGTCGTCCTGCTCATCATAACGCAGGAACGCCCCCTGTTGGAACTCACCACCCAAAGACTTATACAGCTCTAACAGCTGGTTATCGAACTCCTTACGCTTTACAAGCCTCAGTTCAATGGCCGTCTCAAAGTCACAACGAAGGTTCTTCTCCACCAGTAAATTGATCTTCGTGATACTGTTGTATTCATATTTAATGCCGGGAATCAACTCGTCGAGCAGTTTCCAGGATCTAGGTGACAGGCCACCTCCACAGAGCTTATCACGCGGAAAAGTGGCATGATCAATAACGATACAGTCTATACCGGCCTTCTTCAACAGATAGCCACAAACAGAACCTGCTGGCCCCGCTCCTACAATCAAGACATCTGTATGTTTCATTTCGGCTTTCTAAGTACCCACTCTATATAATAACCGATGCCGGCCTTTCCTGCATCATAACCAAGCCAGCCAAGGATGTGGTTAGTGACAAACTGCTCAGGCATCAGGGCGTGCTGGATCTTCCACATCCAGGGATGATTCATCGTCCAGTTCGCACTACGCTGCAAGTGTTTCAGGTCGGGCAGGGTTTCCTGCGTGTAATCCGTAATCTTCTCGATCTCAAATCCGCAATTGGTATAGTGGGTATTAAGTTCGTCTAATGACTCGAACAAAGCTGCAGATCCACCCTTTGCCGTCAGGGTGATAGCCATCTGGATCTTCGGATCATAGCTCTCAAAACTGGCTGCAAGGGCATAGTCGTAGATAATCATCACACCACCAGGTTTTAGAACGCGATAGACCTCTCGGTAAATCTTCTCCTTGTCAGTGTTGTGGACAATGGTCTCAACGGCATAACAAACATCAACGGAATTGTCGGCCAGTTGCGGGATACTACTGTAGTCTTGTTCATAAATCGTCACATTCTGCGGCATCTCGTCCTTCTTGAGAGGAATCAAGTCGACACCCACGAAATGGGACTCAGGGAAACCATGGGCGAGATACAGCAGATTGGCTCCTTGTCCGCAACCCAACTCCAATACCGTATCACCGGCCTTGATATAGTCGGCAATGGCATCGGGCTGATGATAGATGTCTTCATCGGTAAAGGCCCCGCTCTTGGAAATTCTGAAGTGCATGAAACCATCCTGAGAATGGAAGAGCTTATAGGCCCAATGACTGACCCTGAAATAATTGCGTATCTGCGCTAACGAATTTTTCTCACCCGTTATCAGTTTCTCCAAGTCGATGAACTTGGACATAGCATCCACCTTGGAATGGATCCGATAAATGTAATACCCTTTATTCATATGAACTATTTATTTAGAAAAAAAGATTATCCGTAGCGAACTACGGATAATCGTCGATTAATTACTCTTTATCAAGTAAAATCTTCATCATCTCTACAGCGGCCTTGGCTACAGAGGTACCTGGACCAAAGATGGCAGCTACACCAGCTTTGTAGAGGAAGTCATAGTCCTGAGGAGGAATCACACCACCAGCGATAACCATGATGTCCTCACGACCCAGTTTCTTCAATTCCTCGATGAGTTGTGGGATGAGCGTCTTATGACCAGCGGCCAACGACGAAGCACCAACACAATGCACATCGTTCTCTACAGCTTCACGAGCAGCCTCGGCAGGAGTCTGGAACAGAGGTCCCATATCCACATCGAAACCACAGTCGGCATAACCTGTAGCTACTACCTTAGCACCACGGTCGTGACCATCCTGACCCATCTTCGCGATGAAGATACGAGGACGACGACCTTCCTTCTCTGCGAACTCATCAGTCAGCTTGCATGCCAACTCGAAGTCGCTATCGTTCTTTGATTCTGAACTATACACGCCTGAAATTGTTCTGATTACTGCTTTATAACGACCTACGATCTCTTCGCAGGCATCTGAAATCTCACCCAAGGTACAACGCAGCTGAGCAGCCTTTACAGCCAAGTCGAGCAGGTTGTTCTCGCTCTTGCGACCTTCGTTGAAGTCGCGAACGCAATCTGTAATGGCCTTGAGGGCAGCCTGGCAGGCAGCCTCGTCGCGCTTGCTGCGAACCTCCTTCAGACTCTCCTCCTGCTGCTTGCGTACAGCGGTATTGTCGACCTCGAGGATATCAATAGGATCCTCGTGCTCCAGACGATACTTGTTGGTACCCACAATAGTCTGGACACCTGAGTCGATACGAGCCTGCGTACGTGCTGCAGCCTCCTCGATACGCATCTTAGGCAGACCAGTCTCGATAGCCTTAGCCATACCACCCAGTTTCTCAATCTCCTGGATGTGCTCCCAAGCCTTGTGAACCAACTCGTTGGTGAGGGTCTCTACATAGTAAGAACCTGCCCATGGGTCGATCTGCTTGCAAACCTTAGTCTCGTTCTGGATATAAATCTGCGTGTTACGAGCAATACGTGCCGAGAAGTCGGTAGGCAGGGCGATGGCCTCGTCGAGGGCATTGGTATGGAGCGACTGAGTATGACCCAGCACAGCAGCCATAGCCTCGATGCAAGTACGGCCCACATTGTTGAATGGATCCTGCTCGGTCAGCGACCAACCAGAGGTCTGTGAGTGGGTACGGAGTGCGAGCGACTTCGGATTCTTGGCACCGAAGCTCTTCACAATCTTAGCCCAAAGCAGACGACCTGCACGCATCTTGGCAATCTCCATGAAATGGTTCATACCGATAGCCCAGAAGAAGCTGAGTCGTGGAGCAAAAGCGTCCACATCAATACCAGCATTCACACCAGTACGCAGATAGTCCATACCGTCTGCCAAAGTGTAAGCCAACTCGATATCAGCGGTAGCACCTGCCTCCTGCATGTGATAGCCTGAGATAGAGATAGAGTTGAACTTAGGCATCTTCTGAGAAGTGTACTCGAAGATATCAGCGATAATCTTCATGGAGAATGCAGGGGGATAGATATAGGTGTTACGCACCATGAACTCCTTCAGAATATCGTTCTGGATGGTTCCTGCCATCTCCTCGAGCTGAGCACCCTGCTCCAGACCTGCCACGATGTAGAATGCCAGAATAGGCAGCACGGCACCGTTCATAGTCATTGATACAGACATCTTGTTCAAGGGGATACCAGAGAAAAGCACCTTCATGTTTTCCTCATTACAGATACTTACACCAGCCTTACCCACATCGCCCACTACACGAGCATTATCGGGGTCATAACCACGGTGTGTAGGCAGGTCGAAGGCTACAGAAAGACCCTTCTGACCAGAAGCCAGGTTACGACGATAGAAAGCATTCGACTCCTCGGCGGTAGAGAATCCGGCATACTGACGGATAGTCCACGGGCGGAACGGATACATCATTGAATACGGACCACGCAGATAAGGAGGAATACCAGCTGTGAAGTCGAGGTGCTCCATGCCTTCGAGGTCTTCTTTTGTATAAACAGGGCGAACCTCGATATGCTCAGGGGTCTTCCAGTTCTCTACTATACCATTGTCTTTAATCCACTTGGCACCATCTTGAGCCTTGATACCAGCGTAGATATCTATGTCTTTAAATTGTTTACGCATCATTCAATTCTCCTATTCTTTAAATACCAAGTTTCTGATTATATTCTTTCAAAGTCTCGAGTACGTTGCACTTCACATGGATGTAGTTCTCGATGCCGGCAGCCTTCAGGTCCTCCATGCAAGCAGGGGCACCGGCTACGACGAACATCGCACGACCATTCAAATACTTGAAGGCAGGGA
>JAEEGI010004656.1_pt1 | contig 31993 bp, 20 predicted proteins | sample 8958751 | NCBI WGS metagenome assembly JAEEGI01 (sample SAMN16246545, study PRJNA631951) | gut metagenome | biome: gut microbiome; feature: rumen; material: KS-attached | host: Bos | place: Iran: Karaj | collected 2018-10
TCGATTTCGGGTTCATGAAGGAGTACTTGACACCTTACTGCACCTGTGCCACGCCCCTGACGAAGCGCCATTACATCTGGGGCGCTTTGATGCCATGCATCGTCCTTGGGATCATCCCTGCCCTCTTGGGGATCCTTTTGGGTTCGGGGCTGTTGTTCTGGATCGGCATCGTCATGACGCTCTCGGCGGGCGGGGATCTCATGATTGTGTGGAAGGTGATGAGGTATAAGAAGCAGGAAGGGTCAGAGGAGATCCTCATTTATGATCATCCAACACAGGCCGGGTCGGTGATTTTTGAGAAGTAGTTTTCGTGTCCTTTCTTCTTGTCCTTTTTGCTTGACCAAAAAGGACCAAAAAGTCAAGGCCGACATAATCTATCTCCCCGCGGCCGTCTAAGGGCCTGACCCTCAAGTCGCGGGGTGGTTTCTTCGAAACCAAACGACAAGCGCCGCTCCGTGAGTGTCAAGCCCTTAGCCAGCCCTTGCGAGCGCCCCTCCGTATGTCGGCCAGTCCTACGCACCCGTCCCAGTCAGGCGCAGGCGTTCCCAGCCTCGAAGGACTACACTCATACTCCAAGGAGTCATCGCGGACGGTTGGTGAGCCTGTCGAACCACGATCCGCGATCTCCGGCACCGCAAGAGGACTACTCCCCATCGTCGCTTTGCGTCATCGCGAGCGAAGCGCGGCGATCCAGATAACAAGTTACCCGCCCCGCGTTTTGGCCGTGCCTTGTTTATGCCTTGTATGATCCTTCGGAGGGGTTTGGGGCAACACAATCGGTCGTATCACAATGGATCGAGAGGTTTGTGGGAAAATGTTTTGCTACCGTTTCTGCTACTAAGTCAGAGCATTTTTGATGCTACCCAGTATGAAAAGCGCCAAAAGAATTAAAGAACCCGCTAATCCGTTTCCGGTGAATAGATAGAAAGAGAAAACGGTCAGAAGTATGATTACGCCGTTGATTACTTTAGTTATTGTAATCATCGGCACAGCCTTAAATGCTATAACAGAAATCGGTAGACCTATAATACTAGGAAGTAATTCTTGTATGATATTCAATAGTGTTTGGTTTTGAACATTTGAGGATACTAAATTGGTCAAGTAATTGCCAAATAAAAGTGACAACACAATTACTATGGGGAGAAGTATTATAAGTAAAATGTTGTTTTTCAATAAAGCTACCCAATAATTTCTTTTTGAATATGTAAAAACGTTTTCCCCTTTGGAATTATGAAATACAATCGAAACCTTGTATTTTTTATCCAGAGCATTATAAAGGTTTTTAGTGTATTCCAAATAAGGATCGGGGACAAAACAGTAGTTTCTGCCGATAGTTATTTTATATCCGATATCTTCATTATATTTCAATAAATCAAAGGAAAGACTAGGGAAGGCAATATTGTAAAAAGAATCATTTGGATAATAAATTGATTCCTGAAATGCGATTTGAACCATGTCTTTTGCAACTTCACTGTCGACGTTGTTAGGGTTGTAATTAACAGAAATACTCCCGCATTTTTCTATAGCCATTGTTCAATCGGTTTAATTGTTGTCATTCTTTCGTGAACTTAAAATCATTGCCTTGAATAGATGTCGTAATAAAAGACCTTCCATCAAATTCTCTAATATCTATGCTAATGCTTTCTCCATTGTCATATAAAAACTCGATTCTACGTTTATCAGCAGACAATCTCCATGTTCCTCTTGCTTCATATAAAGCGCCCCCTTTCCCATACTCTCCAACCGTGAAAGTTCTATCTGCCTTAAAGTTAAAAATCTCATCATGATAATCATGGAAAGGTTGATCTGTATTAGTACCATCTTTGCTTGTTATACTAATACTACCCCAACTTGCAAGTATTGGATGCTTCCAAATCCCAATAAGATTCTCTTCGTTTAGTCTTTTCTTAAATAGCATGATTCTAAATATTATGTTTGTTTTTTTGATAATCTGTTTCCGATGCAAATATAGAAAAATATTTATCAATTTCGTTTTCTTTTGAAAAACATCAGTAGCTAACACCGCCTCCCTATGAGCCGAAAGGCTTGTGGGGAGGTTCTTTTTATGTGATTAAAACAAAAAAAAGCATAGCTATTTAAACAATCATCAAAAAAGACTATTTTTGCAGAGTAATAATCGCATATTATGCCTGTGAAAAGCTTTAAGATAGGACTAGTAGACGCCGACCTACTCTGCAATGGGACTAGGCACCCTAATCTTGTCTTAATGAAATTGGCAGGATTCCTTAATGACAATGGCATTGACTTCAAGCTAATTATTGATCAAGATGAAAATATAGATCCTTATAAATACATCTATATCTCGCGTGTTTTCACATTCACTCAAATGCCGGCTTTCTATGAGAAAGCTACAACAGCGCAGAAATGCAAGTTTCGCAGAGGTGGTACCGGGTTTTATGCCAATGAGTTGAATGTGAACATATACCGCCAGAAGCGTGATAATGACATGGCTCAATTGGAACACGATGATTTCTTGAATAAATATCCCAACCATCGTGGTGGTACACGCACTCACGGTATAGATCTAGCTAGGCAGATGCCATATTACCATCTTTACGACGAGTTCGTTGAACGCAAGGTCGCAGAAGGCTTTAAACGAGACAAGTATAAAGACTATCAACAATATAGTATTGGCTTTTTGACTCGAGGCTGTATCCGTCACTGTCCTTTCTGTATTAACAAGTTGGAGGACACGATCTTCCCTTATTCCGAACTAGAATGGTTCCTTGATAAAGAGCGGGATAAACATGGTCATCTGGTCCGCCCATACATCTATCTTTGGGACGACAATTTCCTTGCTGCTGATCCAGAGGTTTGGCGTTCCAAATTGCAACAGTTGATTGACACAGGCCGTCCATTCCAGTTCCGTCAGGGCCTTGACGAGCGAATGCTTGCAGAAAGCCCTCATGGTGAAGAAATGGCAGAGATGCTTTCGAAGGCAAAGTATCATGGCGATTTCATTTTTGCTTTTGATAATTGGAAAGATCGTCCTCTTATAGAACGAGCCTTGAAGATTTGGAAGCATTATAACCCCAATAAAGGTACCAAGTTTTACCTTTTCTGCGGATTTAAGCAAAGTGAGAAAAACCAGGACAAGTTTTATAAAGACATCTGGGAGGTTTTCCAACGTATAAAGGTGCTGATGTCTTATGGCTGCGTGGGATATTTGATGCGTCACGAAGACTACCATAACGCTCCTATTCCTAATCTATATATTCAAATAGCTCGTTGGTGTAACCAACAACAATTCTATAAAAAAATGTCATTCTGGGAGTTTTGCTATAGAAACCAGTCTTATTGGGAGGAGCACCAAAAAAATCACGATTTTGACCGTCCACAGTTGATGCCCTTTGAGAACTTTATGCGAGACGTTGAAGCCGGAGTGTATGGCGTCAGGGAAGGACAAATCAAAATGTGTCAGCCGCTAAGAACGATATTAAACGTACTTAAAATGTTTCCTGATCACAGGCAGGAACTAGTTGAAATGTTCAACTATAAAATGGACAACATAATCAATCCACAGTTGTGGGAGGCAAAAGAATAACATGGAAGAATCAAAACTTGTAAAGACATTTAAGCGTCTTAGCCAAGGGTCTAAGCAATCAGTGCAAAACGGACAAGACTTGGATGCGTTCGACAAGTATCTGCACGTAGAGCGGCCTATCGAGAAGGCCGTGCGCAAGGCTATGGATGAAATATGTAAACAAGATGGCGGACTTCTCCTATTAGTCGGTAGTGCTGGTGATGGCAAGTCACACATGATCGCCTCTTTAAAAAAGGACTATCCTGACTTTAAGTATCGCAACGATGCCTCTGAAAGTCCTGACCCAAAAATGGAGGCACGTGAGTATTTAAAGCTGTGCTTGGAGGATTTTAACAACAATTCAATCCATACGACTAAGACCAAATTGTTAGTTGCCATCAATTTGGGTAAGTTGAGCGAGTTCATTGACGATGATGATGTCAAAGAGAGATTCCATGAGATAGTAGAATGTGCTCAAACGCTGTTTGATGAAGACAACCTGCACCACAAACAGACCCATCGCGTGCGCATTGTCTCTTTCGGCAATCACCAGATATTTGAATTATATCCGGAAAAGACAGATGAGGAGTATCCTGTAGATTCCGAATTCATCCGTACAGTATTGAAAAAAATAACACAAGATTCCGCCGATAATGTGTTCTACCAAGCATACAAGGACTCCAAACCAATCGGTGAGGATTATGATCCCGCTTATGTGAACTATGAACTCTTGCGACTTCCTGCGGTACAAGATTCCATTGTCAAAATTCTTATCGAAGCCATCATCCGATATAAGTTATTGCTCACTCCTCGTGAACTGTTTGACTTCGTTTACCGCATTGTGGTTCCTGATACAATTAAGGACTTTAAAAAAGCAGAGCACTTTTTCTCGTCTCTGCTTCCGTCTCTTATTTTTGGTGGAGGAGAAAGCAGAATCCTCAAAACGATTGCGCTATTAGACCCGCTAAAGCAGGGATGTATTGACCACAACAACCGCCTCTCCGACTTATTTACCTCTATTGATATTCCGGAAGACATTGCTGCCAAACTGAAAGGCAAGATACATGAGAATTTCTTTGACATCTTGACCCAGTTCTACCACAATAACCGCAGAGATGTCGATAACACATCCAAACTCATCTTCCGACTAGAACACTTGCTCAATTATCATTCGGAATCTGCTGAATATAGAGAATTCTTAGCCGTTCTTTGTGGCTACTATGCCAAGGACACTGATCGCTTCGACCAACTCTATGAAAAAATCATTCAGTGTATTCCACATTACTATGGATCATACACCAATGAAGACCATATCGTTCCGCTTAACATACAAGGTCGCGATTATAAGTTATTCGTCAACTGCAAAGACCTTCAACCAGTATGGAACGATACGGATGTGGACTTTGATACCATCAACCGCAACCAGTTCGTCATTGAAATACTGACGAGATGGGAAATGCAGAAAGAGCTAACGCTCAAAGTGGAATACCAATTGTATGAAGACCTTTGCAAGATTTGCAATGGCAAACTGACTCTGGCTACGGAAAGAGATCACAACTTGCTTTTTGGTAAATTCATCAGCGAACTCGTCTTGCAAACAGACTACCGAAATAGCGTCAAAATTCTCTCTCCGGATAATAAGCAATTTACCCTCAAACGCGGTTTAGGCCAAAAACTCACGTTAAGATGAAAGGATTAACTGATAGCGAATTCAAGCAACTCTACTTTAAAACTGACGAGAAGGAGCAAGAGAAGTTGGTCGACCACTTCCAAACGCGCGCCGTTAAATTGTTGCCGTTTACTTTGAACCCTCTTAGTGGTAACCTGTACGATAATACGTGCGGCTTGCTTGGTGTAGCAAGTGAGTTCTATAGGTTATACACTCAATCATCCGTAAAACCGATTGAGTCCGTGGACGACACGATAGCCGTATTGCATACCGAGCTAAAGGGGCAATTCAAAATGGCAGATGAGGATATAGAGCGCTTTATCAAAGTGTTCACCGACATCCTTTTCGAGAATAATAAACTTAATGTCATCGATCCGGAGTTTTTTGCCTTTGCACCGATGAGTTTCTTCGACAAAGATTCGAAGGATATAAAGCGATATGCCAAGTATCGCTCTGGCCAACCAAAGATAGCCAACTACTACCTTTCTATGACTGACCCTGGCGAGAACGTGTTTGGTAATGCTCCGCGTGACTTATTCAGCCAAACAGTCATAGATTGTTTGAGAAAAGAAGATGGAATTAACGCCCCAACTCCGGATGATAAGTATCTTATCCTCCCATTCATAAAAGCAAGTTTTGCCAAGGATATCAAATGGCTCGTAAATCAGAACAGTAGTGTGGTGGTAAAATACCTCCCCTTATTCCTGCATTTTTATGCTTGTTATTCTTTGATTCAAACACTCGCGTTTATGAATAAGAATAACTGGAATACGCCTATCGACAAACCGTTGCCAATATACTACATGCTGACTTCCGAAAAGGTTACAGCTTCAGCAGACGGTGTGCGCAAAGGATGGTCTGCCTCTAACTTACTTGCAGATACCTTCTTGGACAAGATGTCTTCTTATGCACAGGCATTAGACATTCTGAATTTGTTGTTTGAAGACAATGAGGGCTTGATGACCTATCAAGAGATCAAAGACAGATTTGCTACAATGGAGTGGGACGATGAAGCGAAGGCCTTCTGCGAATGTGTTTTGAACGAGTATCAAACTCGCAAGAGAACCCTTCTTGAAGATCGCGGAACCGAAACAAACGCACTCCCAGCGGCACTTGATATAGATGTAAATAGCTATGAGGAGTTTATGGATACACTGTTAGAACTCTGTATCAAGTTGCAGTCGAAAGACTATCCGCGTATGAAACATGCGATATACTCTATGGCTGACATCCGACTGCTAATGCGCCGCAGAGAACACAAAGTGCTTGCTTTTGACGAAGAACTGCTGCTGTTCTTGATTGCAATGGTGACCAAAGGTGAGCGTGTTCGTCTGGATGAACTATACAAGAGATTTGAAACCTATGGTATTCTCTTCTCATTCCAAACGAAAAACGCAATTAGTGAATATTTGTTAAATCTTAATTTGTTGGAGCGCAAGAGCGACTCCGGAGAGGCTCAATATGTACGAATTGTTTTATAGTTTCTTGATTGACGAACTATTAGTTCGTTATTTCAAACAGACGCCAATTGAGGCGGGTGATAAATACTATATTATGATTGAGGACGAAGATTTACGCGAGCAATTCTATGCCGCTCTTGGTCAATCTGAGTATATCCAATCGGAAAAGTTCTGCTTTAGCGACACTGAAGGATTCGCTACGAACACGAATGGGTTCGAATGTCCGGTTATTACCGCCAACCCCACGGTAAAAATACTGATCAGTGGATGCGACCAAAATACGGATGGCTTTCAAACTAAGATTCGTAACTCGGTCGGTATGGTTGGAAATCCGCTTTCGGACATGGCTGCGCTCTTCATCCTTCCGGGAAACAATGCAATCGAAACATTGTTGTCCGCCGGAAAGAACCTGCAAGAAGGATCATATCCTCTGAGTCTTAGCAAAATCACAGAAGCGATCTTAGAACGAGTTAATGATACGATTAACAATACAGAAAAAGAATATCTGACTCAATATGTCGATAAATTAACAAAAAGCGAAGATTATAGTGCACTATTTGATTTTGCCCCGCTTCTATCCATTTTAAAGAAGAAAACACTCAAGGGTAGCTTCAAAGAAATAAGTTCATTTGAAGATAAAGAGATATACGATGAATTATTCCCTGTTGCCTCTCCAAAAGAACGAGTAAAACAAAACATGGATACGTATGCACGAGTGGCAGATATAATGGGCGAGGCATACGAGGAGGATCAACTGAAACGACTAATCGACCTATTGGATTCCAAGTTGGCAAATAAGATTGTAAACAAGACTGTTGATTGGACGAAGCTTCCTTGGAAAGAGGTGTGGAAGAGTATGGAAGACCACAACGCGAAAGCGGTTCTTAGACGCCCCAACATCAAGACGATATCAGACCCTATCCTCATCCAAACAGGAAAAGAAAAAAGCAAAGTCACCAAGACCTATGCAATTATTTGTGATCCGACTGGTTCCGAAGAACAGATAAAAGCAGTTTTTAATAAGGAACTGAGAGAATACACACACAACGGCAATGGTCATGTTACCAATACTAGCATTCTATATCCGAGCACCTTTGGATATAACTATGATTGGATTGGCAACGAAAAGAATCATCACGAGATTTTCGTGTTACATCTTCAAACACATGACATCTTCCAGCAGATAAAGCCGTATTTTATCATAAATAAAAAGGGAAATATCGTTGTTAATGTTCCGGACTGCATGGATCATGTCATTCTTGGTAATGGTGAAAACGAAGTCGTGTATGATAAGTTAGAGCCAGTCGTACTGGATGAGAATTCGTATATCAACATTCAGTTTGATCCCAACTCAGAAGACGAACCGTATATCCCTATCAAGTTTGGAGAAAACATAGTCGAAATCCATTTTCGCTACAAAGGAGATAAGATACCGACACTTTCTCCTTCTCAGTTAGCGGATTACGTATGGGGGGAGCACGAAGTAATATCCCATAATGGTGAAGAAAGAGGTACGCTTAGTTGCATTAATAAAGGAGACATTTACCTCCAAGACAAATTGCGTCAGTTGGTCAACATTGAGAAATTTATGGTGGACGAAAACGCTGCGCATGTGTGCCTTGAATTTAGCGAATTTGGTAACGAGGAATCGTTGATCGATAGTCCTATCCAAATACCGTCAGCAATTAGAACTTGCTACGATAATCTGTTTGTCTATTTCCGTAATAAACAAACAACACCTACGCTTTGCTATCCCGATGAAGAACTGATCGGCTTGTATAAAGAATATCTCAATGCTGTTCATAGCTTTGTGGACAACATTCCATCGGGTAGTCTTTCCAAAGAAACCAGAGATATGGCTCAGTTGGGCGTTGTAGAATGGGCAAATGGTTCCATCATGCTATCTCCATTCCATCCATTAATGGTAGCATACATCCTACAATTGGCGGATTCCATTGAGCGAAAAGAATATAACAAGAAAGTCACAGAACAACTATCTCCTTTATATCTTTTGCCATACATCTACTATGGCGAGAAGACCATGCAAGCCATCTATTCAGCATTCACGGAAGACATGCTGACCTGGGTGATGTTCGATGATGTAAATAATAACACACAAATATCCGGTTCTAAATCGGCATCCCAATTAGTTTCGGATAAGATATCGGAATTTATTGCGCATTTCAAGTATTATTATCCGGATGCAGAATGCCCGATACGTATAAGTGCAATCGGAATGAGTCAGTCTATTGACTTGGTACGTGGCGTAGTAGATTTCATCGCAAAGAACCGTACAAAATCGGAAGGCGTGCAAAGAATAGAAATCCACGAGTATGTGGACGACCTCCTGCAAGAGACGTTCTTCGAGAAACTAAATCGACACTCATCCCGTGATAGTTTGTTTGAACTATTCAACCGGTATAATTTCAATGTAACCGATGAGACCATCAATGAAGTAATCCGTCTGTTGTTCTCACGTGTAAGCTACTTCAAACACACCTTCAGAGAAACCAAGAAAATGGCAGAGTTTAGCCATATCGTCTTCTATAAGATTGACTCTGGCTCGAATTATTCTGCAATGCCGACAAATCAACTCCGTACAGAGACATCTCTCAACGGCTTGGTATCTATTCCTTCCACGTATGTTGATTCCGACAGACGCTACTTGATGGGATTCGGTACGAAAGGACTAAAAGACACGGAGAGCCCAATCTACAAAATGGCTATCGACATGAATAGCCTCTATGCTGGTTTGCAAAATGGCGGCCTGGCTACTTACAGCAAAGGACAATGTACGGCTAAAGTGTATTCGTTCAACGATTCGGAGTTTTTGAACTCGGTTTATGAGAATGCCACATGGGTAACCTTCATTAATCCAGAAGTGGATATTGATTTCTTCTACAAGCAAGATAATCTTTACGTGGTACACTACGTCGAACAACATTCTATCTCTGCGATGTTGGAGAGCATCACCGTTACAAAACATATTGTCCAATACAACAATCTGTTGTTCAACTCATTGCAGACCTTCAAATCGGCAATTGGTACAAGTGAGGCATTCAGCCGCAAGATGATCAGTTACTTCAACTGCTTGAACGGAAAATGGCTGTTGGACATCATCCGCAAACCCGAATTAGTCGTTCGTGAGAAAACAAGCCTCGTTGCTACCTGTTTTGTTATGAACCACTTCCTCAAACGAATGAACAGAATAGTTTGGGTTCCAATCGCACTTGATGAGATTATGAAAGTTACAGGCGCTGTCGGTGGTTCAATGGATGGTTTGTTCACCAAGAAGGATCTAGGCATTGAAGGTGCATTGTCCGATGACATTTTGATGATGGGTCTCAAAGAAGAGAACGATGAAGTCAAGATTTACGTCTATCCGGTTGAGGTGAAAGTGCTTGCAGACGACTCTGTTGAACATGGAGAAGACCAAGTAGCCAACCTTTACAATAAGGTGCTCAAAGAGTACATCTTTCAAGGCGATACCTTCACACGCAAGGTCTATCGTGCTTTACTGGCTTCGCAGTTCTTGTCTAACGCAGAAAAACTGAGAGCTAACGACCTTATTAGCGATGCGGACTACTTAACCATCAACAATTGCCGATATGAGCTACTCAATGTGAAGTTTACCATAGAACAAGAATTACCAGAAGAATTAGGCAATGCAGCATTAGCTGTATATTCCAGTGGTACTGCACGAACACTGCAAACCTCATGGCATAACGACGTGGCAATCTGTCATATTCGTATGATGGAATCCGATTGCTATCGTATCGTGACCAATCCGGATGCCGATTTACTGGACTTTGTTGAGAAAGCTCCCATAGAGGTATTGGATCCGACCGAAGAACCCGCAGAGGAGTTTTTATATACTACTGAACAGCAACCTATTAGGGATGCAGGCACCGACAATGATGAAACGGAAATAGAAGCTAAGGCTATAATAGAGGAAGTGACACCAGCTCCCGTTCTGGAGCCGGAACCCACGCCAGAACCTGAACCGGTAATCCAAGAAACCTTCACCGAAGATATCGACGAACCATGTATAGTCATCAAAGTTGGCATAACAAAGAGTGGCAGGGAGATTGTCTTTGAGCCAAACAACACCGACAAGGTAACCCATCCGAACATGGGTATAATCGGCACGATGGGCACAGGTAAAACGCAATTCGCACGTTCAATCATCGCGCAGTTTGCCAAAGAAGAACATCATAACGTCGGCAACAAACCCATTGGTATGCTTGTCTTCGACTACAAGGGCGATTACTATCAAGACGATTTCCTGCAAACAGTCGGCGGTGAGATGTTCACGGCTGGATTCCCGTTCAACCCGCTCAAACTCATCGTTACAGAGAAGACCAAATACATGAACTTGCCGTCTGTAACAGCCGATCGTATTAGCGATTCGTTTACCAAAGCATATGGCTTAGGAACGGTACAAGCGAGCCGTATTAAGCAAGTCATCGTTGATACATACGAGCAATTTGGCATCACACGTGACTCCAAAACTTGGGATCGACCGTTGCCGACAATGAACGATGTCGTACAAAACTATCTAGAGCAGAACGATGCTCATGATTCGGTATTCGCGCTCTTCAGCAAACTGAGCGATTATTCCATCTTCACACCAGATAACACCCAATGTGTTTCTCTGTTTGAATGGCTGGATGGCGTTAAGGTAATCGATCTTACTATCTATCCGGAGGACACCAAAAAGGTAATTGTATCCCTTATCTTGGATCTCTTCTATGAGGAAATGCGTTTGCTTGGAGAGAGTAAGACATCAGGTCGCTTCCGCGAACTCCGTGCTATGATATTAGTGGACGAGGCTCATCAGTTCCTTAATAAAGACTTCAAAGCCTTCCGTAATATCATCAGCGAGGGACGTATGTTTGGTGTGGGCATGATACTTTCGACACAAAATTTATCTGACTTTAAGTCCTCAAAGATGGACTATTCATCATTCATTGGAAGTTGGGTCATCCATCATGTAAACAACATCTCTCGTGGTGAGATAGCAAACATCTTTGGCGCGGCGGATAACAATTATCAAAGCTACATGGACTACATTACCAATGCCAAGAAGTTCGAAAGTATCTGTAAACTTGGCAACACCATCGTTGGCATCCGAGATCTCCCATATTTTGAACTTATTCAAACCGATGAGAGGTTTTTCGAATAACAAAACAGTTTTTTTGGAATAGATGTCGGATCCCTGTCCGCGATGACGGCAAGTGGCGTGAGTGTTGTATTAAAAATGTCTCAAATGAATAGACTCCTCCTACTCTATCTCCTCCTCATCAACCTCTTGGGCTTCGTCCTCTATGGCTTGGACAAGGCGAAGTCGAAGGGCAGGGGTCGCCGCATCCCTGAGCGGGTGCTGCTGTGGGTGGCGCGCCTGGGCGGGGGCGTGGGCTGCTGGATGGGCATGATGCTCTTCCGGCACAAGACCAAGCACGACCGTTTCATGGCCCTCGTGCCGCTCTGGACGGTCCTCTGGGCCGCCGCCTTGGCCCTGCTGGCAAGGGCATGGTAAGGTACCTGACGTTTTAGGGGGATCATCCTAGGCATATACAAGGCACATACTACCCACATACTACCCACATACTAGGCATAAACAAGGCATAAGCAAGGCATAAACAAGGTATAAACAAGGCATAAACAACGCACGGCCAAGCCGCAGGCATAGATTGACTACGTCGAATCGTAGATTTCCATGCCAACACACGTGCCCACGTAGGGATGACATGCCTGCTCGCATTGCATACCAACGGATGCCGTGAGCGGGAACGATAACGGTTTGGGTCGCGGTTCATCTGGATCGCTTCGTTCCTCGCGATGACGCGAAGCGACGACGAGGGTTTAGTTCTCTGGCGGTGTAGGAGATTGACTCGCTCCGCATCGTCGAATCTTCGATTTGCGGATCAAGTCCGCAATGACTCCCAAGGGGCGTGAATGTGTCGTTAAGAATGGAAGCAATAACAACGGACACCGTGTACGGGTTCGCCAAACCTTGACCGGGGTGGGCGGGGAGGCCCGGCCGCCGGGCGGGGAAGCGCCCGCAAGGGATGGCTAAACGGTTGACCCTCACGGAGCGGCGCTTGTCGTTTACCTTCGCAGAAGGTACTCCGCGACCTGAGGGTCAGGCGTTTAGACAGCCGCGGGGAGGTCCGATGGAGGCGGCCTTGAACTTTTCGCTTACTTTTCTTTCAAGAGAAAAGGAAGGTAAAAGCGAGCCGCAGGCATAGATACACTCCCTCGTTCCTCGGTCGGTATGACATGGCTGCTTGAGCCTCGGCAAAAAGAGAAAAAATGCCCATCCCCTTGCGGGTCTGTGGAAAAGTTGTATTTTTGCAGGCAGAAATCAATAGGGGAACAGTCCGTTGACGTCCACAATTTGGCGATGACCTTTCGAGCGAGTCAACCTATCGGTTTCTTTTTTTTATGCCTCTATGGCAGTAATGCAATACTGAATCTTCTCTCCAGTGCGCTTCACACCAACCATCATTTTCACAAGACCAATGCCTACCAATTCATAGCGCATTTCCAGCATGTATGAGAATATTTTTTGATTGGCAATCCCTTTTTTCGGAGGTTTGGGCTTTCCGTAAACTACAGAATACCGTAGGATGGTGTCCAATTGCAGAAGCGCCAAGGTTGAAGAATATTTTTTTGAGGCATGACGCATGGTCTCGGTTATTGAAAGATAGCGTATGTTGATGTAATCTTTCAACGAGCGGTTGTATACTCTTTTGTCAGGGTTTTCCTCCGTCCATCTGCGATACACTTGCGAAATGATTTCTTGGCGTTGTTTCAGGGCTTCTTTTCCGTCCTCCATTGGAATCTGGATGGTCTTGTCGTCTTGTGCTTCCATATAACAGTGTTTTTTGTTTTCGCTGCAAAGATGCAACCCTTGTCAAGACTAAGCCGTTGAACAAACGTTTGTAGTCGATAGTAGTCGTTTGCTGTCGGGTAAGTAACTGGGAATGAATGTAACTCAATAAGCATGTGTCGCATCCATGTTTCCCGTATCAAAGCACCTTGAGGATTGTCCGTCATTGCGAGGAACGAAGCAATCTAGATAAAGAGCTCACCATCTGGATTGCTTCGTCGTGCCTCCTCGCAATGACGCGAAGCGACGACGAGGGTTTAGTCCTCTGGCGGTGTAAGGGATGGCGGATCCTTGTCCGCCATGAGGGTTTGGGGTGGGAGTGTGTCGTTTAGAACGAAGGTGAGAACAACGGACACCGTGTGTGGGAACGCCCAAACCCGACCGGGGTGGGTGCGCGGGCCCGGCCAAAACGCGGAGGGGCGGTCGCCCAAGGGACGACTAAACGCTTGACTTTCAGGGAGGGGCGCTTGCGTTTGACTTTGCAAAAGTCACTACCCGACTTGAAAGTCAGGCGTTTAGGCGGACGTGCGCTGGGCCGATGGTTTTGGCCTTGATTCTTCGCTTACTTCTCATCAAGGAGAAGGAACATAAAAAGCGAGCCGCAGGCATAGATCCCATGCCCCCGCACAGGCCAGCGTGGGGATGACATGCCTGCTGGAGCATCGGTAAAAAGAGAAAAAATGCCCATCCCCTTGCGGGTTTACGGAAAAGTTGTAATTTTGCAGGCAGTTGGTCGCGGAAACGGATAGAAAAACAGCGGATTATCAAGACGTAAGGGACGGGCCATAACGCACGACACCCTCCAGCGATAACAAATAAAGCCTCCTACTCGGAGGCTTTTCTTTTTCTTAGGGACTGAAAAGCAAGACTTTTATTCCTGCCTTTTCTTATTTCCTCCACATAGACGTAATGGTCTCCAATCTTTTTCTCATAAATAAAGACTTTATTTTTGTGTATTCGGGTCAAAGACGGTGAAATGATGACGGCGTCACGGTTTTTGATAATGTATGGAATTAGGAAATAGTCCTCCATGGTCAAAGGCATCCTATCATTGCTGTTTCCACCGTGCCTGTTTTGCGAATGACCAGTTCCGCTTGTTTCTATAACATGTTTATATCCGGTTATATCTAGTCCGGCTTTTTTTGCAATTTCTTTCAACTCATCATCTACCTCATAGTCAATGATGGCAAACTTGTAGTCGCACTTTTGGTCAATCAGACTGATTAATTCCTCAAAAGGAATTATAGTCGGGTTTTCTTTGTTGAATGGTTTTTTGTTTGACATGATTTGAACGGTTTTGTTTTACGCCACAAAGATGCAACCCTTGTCAAGACTAAGCCGTTGATTAAACGTTTGTAGTCGACTGTAGTCGTTTGCTGTCGGGTAAGTGATTGGAAATGAAATGGATGTTGTTTTGGAAACAAATCTTCCGCAAATCTATCATAAATGGATCGCTTCGTGCCTCGCGATGACGCAAAGCGACGACAAGAGGCGTAGTCCTCTGGCGGTTTAGGAGATCGCGGGTCTGGGCCCGCGATGAGGGTTTGGGGCATGAATGTAGGGTAAAGAGGTTCCCCTTCGGGGAATGGAGTTAAAGTTATTAGGTATCATGCGGCGGCCTGGACCGTTACCAGTCGGAAGCCGATAGAAGCCGCCGCAGGTTACGTTTATTATGGCACTCCATTCCCGAAGGGAATCTCATTTGCCGCGAGCGGGAACGCCAAACCTCGACCGGGTTGGGCGGGGAGGCCTGGCCGCCGGGCGGGGAAGCCTGGCCGCCGGGCGGGGAAGCGCCCGCAAGGGATGGCTAAACGGTTGACCCTCACGGAGCGGCGCTTGTCGTTTGCCTTCTCCGAAGGCACTCCGCGACCTGAGGGTCAGGCGTTTAGACAGCCGCGGGGAGGTCCGATGGAGGCGGTCTTGAACTTTTCGCTTACTTTTCTTTCAAGAGAAAAGGAAGGAAAAGCAAGCCGCAGGCATAGATACGCTCCCTCGTCCCTCAGTCGGTATGACATGCCTGCTGGAGCCTCGGTAAAAAGAGAAAAACCGCTCATCCCCTTGCGGGTTTGTGGAAAAGTTGTAATTTTGCAGGCAGAAAACCAATCGTATGTGTTCCCTTCAAGTAGGGTAATCGCTGGATACGATTGGTTTTTTGTTTTGTGTCTCTATCTTGTTCACGCAGTATTGTACATGTTTCCCGTCGCTTTTGATCCCAATGGTCAGTTTTACCATAAAGTTCAAATACGCTATCTCGGGGTGGACAAATTCATGGTATAGAATGGCTATATTTTTGTAACCGTTTTTCTTTTGCGTTCCTGTCTTGGCTTCCACAAAAATAGGTGCGTCTTCTTTTCCGTGAGCGAAGGTGATAACTTGCTTTAGGTGTTTTACTGCATATGTCGATTTCCAGTCGGCAGAAGCACGATTGATTGTCTTTTTGTCGCTTTCTCCCTTTTTAATAATGACTATAACGCCCAAAAACGGGTTGAAAATGCCATTTGTTCCACTTTCCCGTTGCAACTCTTTCCACAGCAAATCATAATAATGTTCGATCAAACTTCGTCTTTCCGGACTTTTCTTCTTTTCTGTTGGGATGCCTTCAATGTATTTTGGTGTTTCCATAATTGTTGGTTTTTAATGTTTATCGCTGCAAAGATGCGTCCCTTGTCAAGACTAAGCCGTTGATTAAACGTTTGTAGTCGACTGTAGTCGTTTGTTGTCGGGTAAGTAACTGGGAATGAAATGGATGTTATTTTGGAAACAAATCTTACATAAATCTGTCATAAATGGATCGCTTCGTTCCTCTTAATCCCCCGCCCTTCGGGCACCCCCTTAAAAGGGGGAGACGCGAAGCGACGACGAGAAGTGTAGTTCTCTGGCGGTGTAGGAGATTGACTCGCTCCGCATCGTCGAATCTTCGATTTGCGGATCAAGTCCGCAATGACGGCTCGGGGGCAAGAGTATAGGATAATGAGGTTCCCGCTGCGCGGGAATGGAGTTAGTATTAACAGGTACCACGCGGCGGCTTAAAACGTTTTCGGGTCGTAAGCGTTACCATCCGACGCTGGTCACTCTTCATACTCCTCCATTCCCGCCGTTAGGCGGGAACCTAACATACCGTGTGCGGGAACGCCAAAGCCCGACCGGGGTGGGCGGGGAGGCGGGGCCGCCGGGCGGGGAAGCGCCCGCAAGGGATGGCTAAGCGCTTGACCCTCACGGAGCGGCGCTTGTCGTTTACCTTCGCAGAAGGTACTCCGCGACCTGAGGGTCAGGCGTTTAGACAGCCGCGGGGAGGTCCGATGGAGGCGGCCTTGATCCTTCGCTTACTTCTCATCAAGGAGAAGGAAGGTAAAAGCAAGCCGCAGGCATAGATACACTCCCTCGTCCCTATGTCGGTATGACATGCCTGCTAGCATCTCGGTAAAAAGAGAAAAACAGCCCATCCCCTTGCGGGTCTGTGGAAAAGTTGTAATTTTGCAGGCAGAAAACCAATCGTATGTGTTCCCTTCAAGTAGGGTAATCGCTGGATACGATTGGTTTTTTGTTTTGTGTCTCTATCTTGTTCACGCAGTATTGTACATGTTTCCCGTCGCTTTTGATCCCAATGGTCAGTTTTACCATAAAGTTCAAATACGCTATCTCGGGGTGGACAAATTCATGGTATAGAATGGCTATATTTTTGTAACCGTTTTTCTTTTGCGTTCCTGTCTTGGCTTCCACAAAAATAGGTGCGTCTTCTTTTCCGTGAGCGAAGGTGATAACTTGCTTTAGGTGTTTTACTGCATATGTCGATTTCCAGTCGGCAGAAGCACGATTGATTGTCTTTTTGTCGCTTTCTCCCTTTTTAATAATGACTATAACGCCCAAAAACGGGTTGAAAATGCCATTTGTTCCACTTTCCCGTTGCAACTCTTTCCACAGCAAATCATAATAATGTTCGATCAAACTTCGTCTTTCCGGACTTTTCTTCTTTTCTGTTGGGATGCCTTCAATGTATTTTGGTGTTTCCATAATTGTTGGTTTTAATGTTTATCGCTGCAAAGATGCGTCCCTTGTCAAGACTAAGCCGTTGATTAAACGTTTGTAGTCGACAGTAGTCGTTTGCTGTCGGGTAAGTAACTGGGAATGAAAATTATGTGTTTCTTTCTTTTTGAAGCAAATCTTACATAAATCTGTCATAAATGGATCGCTTCGTTCCTCTTAATCCCCCGCCCTTCGGGCACCCCCTTAAAAGGGGGAGGCGCGAAGCGACGACGAGGGGGTAGTCCTCTGGCGGTGTAAGGGATGGCGGATCCTTGTCCGCCATGAGGGTTTGGGGTGGGAGTGTGTCGTTTAGAACGAAGGTGAGAACAACGGACACCGTGGGCGGAAACGCCAAAGCCTGACCGGGTTGGGCGGGGAGGCGGGGCCGCCGGGCGGGGAAGCGCCCGCAAGGGATGGCTAAGCGCTTGACCCTCACGGAGCGGCGCTTGTCGTTTGCCTTCTCCGAAGGCACTCCGCGACCTGAGGGTCAGGCGTTTAGACAGCCGCGGGGAGGTCCGATGGAGGCGGCCTTGATCCTTTGGTTCCTTTCCCATCAAGGGGAAAGGAACGAATAAAAACAACATAACAAAGCCGCCGCAAGGACCCTTGCGGCGGCTATTGGTATTATTTATTGATTGCTCTGTCAGCTAATCCTCATTCCACCGTCTGCTCAATGTAGTGGTAGTAAGTGGAATCGTTCTCCGCAGCGGCGGAAATCAACAGACCGTTGTCGGTGTTGTAGTAGTAGTAGCTGTAACCGTCTCTGATTCTGTTGTGCTTCGATTGGCGGGTGGCCACGCGGATGCCGTCACCGTCGAAAATGGAATAGGCCATGGGGAAGCCGGTATAAACACAAGGTCTGTCGTCGTAGACGCAGGTGGTATTAAGGTTGAATAGTTATTAGCTTTAAATCCTTTCTCTCAGCATCTGCATCGCCTTCGGCAGTCCATCGGCATTGCGTCCACCGGCCACGCAGAGGGTCTTCTGTCCGCCGCCACCGCCTTGGATCTCCTTGGCCACCTCACGGATGAGCTTGGTGGCGTCAAGGTCTTTGGCGTCGGCAAAGGCCTCGGGTAGCAACAGGCAGAGCGAAGGCTTGCCTTCGGCCACGGAGCCGAGGATGGCGATGGTGCTCTCGTTCATCTGCTTCAGCATCAGGGCGATGTTGCGCAGCTGGTCGCCACCGCAAGGCAGGGTCTCCATGATGAGTTTATAGCCTTCGTGGTCGAGGGCCTTCTCATGCAGCCTCTCGGCCATGGCCTGGGCCTTCTCCTGCATCAGGTGTTCCACCTCTTTCTTCAAGGCGGAGTTCTGCTCGTTGAGCGAGGTGACGGCCTTCACCAGGTCGGGCGACTTGACGCACTCGCGCAGACGACCGATGAGGTCGAGCTGCTCGTCGAGGTATTGCTCCACGGCCTCGCCCGTGATGGCCTCGATGCGGCGGATGCCCGCGGCGATGGCGCCTTCACTGACGATCTTGAACATGCCGATGTTGCCCGTGGCGCTGGTGTGACAGCCACCGCAGAGTTCCATGGAGTAGTCCTTGTCGAAGACCACCACGCGCACCTTGTCGCCGTATTTCTCGCCAAACAAAGCCGTGGCACCCATGGCTTTGGCCTCGTCGATCGGCATCTCGGCGTAGGTCACGTTCGGGATGTTCTCACGGATCTTCTGGTTGACGATCTTCTCCACCTTTTGAATCTCCTCGGGCGTCATCTTGGCGAAGTGGCTGAAGTCGAAGCGCAGACGCTGGTCGTCGACCAACGAGCCCTTCTGCTCCACGTGGCTACCCAGCACCTGCCTCAAGGCAGCATGCATCAGGTGGGTGGCGCTGTGGTTGTTGGCGATGCGCTGACGGCGTTCCACGTCGATGGCGGCAGTGAAGGCCACCTCGGGGTTCTGAGGCAGCTGCTCTGTGATATGGATGACAAGGTTGTTTTCCTTGACGGTGTTGACAATCTTGATGGTCTCGTTCTCGGAGGTCAGGGTGCCGGTGTCGCCCACCTCACCGCCCATCTCGGCATAGAACGGGGTCTTGTCGAGGACGATCTCGAAGTGGGTCTTCTTTTTGGCCACCACCTCGCGGAAACGCAGGATGTGGCTCTCGCAGCTCATGTCCGTGTAGCCGACGAACTCGGTGGGCTGCTCGCTCTCGTTCACCACCACCCAGTCGCCATTGGCTTTCTCGGCGGCTTTGCGTGAGCGGTTTTTCTGCTCTTCGAGGTTGGCTTTGAAGCCTTCCATGTCGACGTTGATGCCCTTTTCGGCGGCCATCAGCTGGGTGAGGTCGATGGGGAAGCCGAAGGTGTCGAACAGCTCGAAGGCGAAGTTGCCGTCGATGTCCTGACCCTTGTGTTGTTCCACATAACCTTCAAAACGCTTGATGCCTTGTGCCAAGGTGCGCAGGAACGAGGCCTCCTCTTCGCGGATGACCTTGCTGACGAGCTCCTCTTGCGACTTGATCTCGGGATAGTTGTGCTCCATCTGCTGCACCAGGATGGGCAGGAGCTGGCACACAAACGGCTCTTCGAAGCCGAGGAAGGTGAAGCCATAGCGCACGGCACGACGCAACACGCGGCGGATCACATAGCCAGCGCCGTTGTTCGACGGCAGCTGTCCGTCGGCGATGGCGAAGCTCACGGCACGCAGGTGGTCGGCGATGACGCGCATGGCGACGTCGGTCTTCTCGGCCTTGCCGTATTCGATGCCCGATATCTTGGCGATGGCTTGGATGATGGGTTGGAACACGTCGGTGTCGTAGTTCGAGGTCTTGCCTTGCAGCACGCGGACGAGGCGCTCAAAGCCCATGCCCGTGTCGACATGCTTGGCAGGGAGTTCCACCAGCTGGCCGTTGGCCATGCGGTTGTATTGCATGAACACAAGGTTCCAGATCTCGATCACCTGCGGGTCGTCCATGTTGACGAGGTCGCGGCCAGGAATCTGCTTGCGGGCAGCGTCGTCGCGCAGGTCGATGTGGATCTCCGAGCAGGGACCGCAGGGACCCGTCTCGCCCATCTCCCAGAAGTTGTCCTTCTTGTTGCCGTAGATGATACGGTCTTCGCTGACGTGCTCCTTCCAGTAGCCGTAGGCCTCCATGTCGGCAGGCTGGCCGTCCTTCTCGTCGCCGCCGAAGACGGTGACGTAGAGACGGTCCTTGTCGATCTTCACCACCTCGGTGAGGTACTCCCAAGCGTAGGCGATGGCTTCTTTCTTGAAGTAGTCGCCAAACGACCAGTTGCCGAGCATCTCAAACATGGTGTGGTGGTAGGTGTCGTGGCCCACTTCCTCGAGGTCGTTGTGCTTGCCCGACACGCGCAGGCATTTCTGCGAGTCGGCGGCGCGTTTCCATTTCGAGGGTTGGTTGCCCAGGAAGATGTCCTTGAACTGGTTCATGCCAGCGTTAGTGAACATCAGGGTAGGGTCGTTTTTGACGACAATAGGTGCCGAAGGCACGATGGCGTGTTCCTTGGAGCGGAAGAAGTCCAAAAAGCTATTTCTGATCTCGTAAGCGTTCATTTATAGAGAGTTATGTGATAATACTTCAAAAATTGATTCAAAAAAACGTGCAAATTTACGCTAATTATTCTATTTTTGCACCATGATTTCTGATTTTGGGTGTTATTTATGGCTCAAGTCAGTAGGGAAATGGCAAAACAGAAGCGTTACATATTCAATCAATTAACCCAGGATTTCGAGGTACTTGAGACTTCCAAATCAAGGACTTTACTGCGTATTCTGTTGATTTCGCTTTCAGTGTTGGGTGTCGCTTTTTTGTTTGCAGTCTTACTATTCACCTTCATCAAGTCGCCTAAAGAAAAGGCTCAAGCGCGCGAGTTGGAGTATATGAAGCTGAAATATGAGATTATGAACGACCGTCTGGATGACCTTGAGGCTTTGATGACCGACATGGAACAGCGCGACAACAACCTCTACCGCGTAATGTTTGAGGCCGATCCAATTCCGAGCCAGGTGCGCCGTTCGGGTTTCTCCGATGCCGACCGCTATGCCGACTTGTATGGCTACATGAATTCGGATTTGGTAGTGAGTGCTGCCCGAAAGATGGATGTCATTGCCAGTCAGCTCTATAACCAGTCGGTTTCGTATGATTCACTGTTTGTGATGGCACGCAACAAAGCGGACATGTTGGCTCACATCCCCGCCATTTTTCCCTTGAAAGAAACGGAGGTCAAGTATATTTCCTCTTATTTCGGCTACCGTCCCGACCCAATATACAAAATTGAGAAATTCCACAGTGGTATGGACTTTACGGCAACTTTAGGCACGGAAGCTTATGCAACGGGCGACGGCGTGGTGTTTGATGTGGAGCGCAACGAATGGGGCTACGGTAATATGGTGATCCTTGACCACGGCTATGGGTATAAGACCCGTTACGCTCATTTGCTGAAACCGGCTGTGCGCAAAGGCCAGAAAGTGAAGCGAGGTCAGGTTATTGGCTATATAGGTGCCACAGGCAAGGCTACGGGTGTGCACTTGCATTATGAGGTGCTGAAGAATGATGACCAAATCGACCCCATCAATTTCTTCTATCAGGACCTTACGCCCGACGAGTACGACCTAATTTTGCAACAATCAACCTTACCTACCCAAACAATGGACTAATGTTAGTTGTCAGATAGCAGTTGTTCAGTTGTCAGTTAGTCCCGTAGGGACGACATACCAGTAAACAGGCGACGTGAGTCCCTGCCTGAGAAACAGGCTGAGTCCCTGCCTAAGAACAAGAGTACCAACCCAAGCCCCGTAGGGGCGATAGAAATACAAATCATGGAAAACGAAAACAACACTGGAAAATATTACTACAGCATCGGTGAAGTGGCGGCCATGTTCAATGTCAACACCTCCATGATTCGCTATTGGGAAAAAGAGTTTGACGTGTTGCGTCCGCGCAAGAACAAGAAAGGCAACCGTCTCTTTACCGAGCGCGATGTGCGCTATGTGCATGTCATCTACCAATTGCTCAAGGTGAAAGGTTACACCTTGGCAGGTGCCAAACAAGCCCTCAAGGAACGCTTCAGCGACTACGAGGAGCGTATCATCATGCTGGAAGCGCTTGACAAGATCCGCAATTTCCTTCTCGATTTGGATAAAGCCTTAGCAGAAAAACAAAAGAAAGCTTGATTATTCCTCCAAAAGATTCCTGGCTTTCAGATAAACCCTCCATTTGTCGAGTACCTGCTTCATGTCGTCGGGCAGTTCAGAGGTAAACATCATCTGTTTGCCCGTAGTAGGATGCACGAAGCCCAGTTCCTTGGCGTGTAAGGCATGGCGCGGCATGATCTTGAAGCAGTTGTCGATGAACTGCTTGTATTTCGAGAAGGTGGTGCCTTTCAGGATGACATCACCACCATACATCGTGTCGTTGAACAAGGGATGTCCAATGTACTGCGAATGGACACGGATTTGGTGGGTGCGACCTGTTTCCAAACGATACTCATTCAAGGTGACATAACCAAAGCGCTCTAGCACTTTCCAATGGGTGATGGCATCTTTGCCATGGTCACCATTAGGGTAGACGGCCATTTTGCGTCGGTCGTTATTGCTGCGCCCGATGTTGCCCTCGATAATGCCTTCGTCTGTGTCGAAGTCACCCCAAACCAATGCATAATAGCGCCTATGGATGCTGTGTACAAAGAACTGATGCGCCAAAACCGCCTGTGCGGCCTCGTTCTTGGCTACAATCATCAAACCAGTGGTGTCCTTGTCGATACGGTGGACGAGGTAACCAAAACGGTTTTCGATGTTTTGGTGGGTCTGCACGAAATAGTAAGCCAAGCCGTGCAATAGCGTGTGCTCAAAGTTGCCGTGTCCGGGATGCACCACCAAGCCTGCCTGCTTGTTGATGACGATGACGTCGTCGTCTTCGTAGACAATGTTCAGCGGAATAGGCTCGGGCTTGATGTCGGTCTCACGAGGCGGGTAGGTGAACACGATGGAAATCACATCGTTGGGCTTCACCTTGTAGTTTTGCTTGACGGCCTTCTCATTCACCAAGATGTTGCCCGCCTTGGCCGCATTCTGTACGCGGTTGCGCGAGATGTTGGAAAGGTGGTTGGTGAGGTAGGTGTCGATACGCTCAGGCTGCTGGCCTGGGTCGACGGTCATGCGTATATGCTCGTATAGCTCAGTGCTTTCTTCGTTCTCAGAAAGCATGTCATTGACTCCGTCGAATGCAGAGCATTTCCCGCGCTGGGCATAGGGTGGCATGGGATCTATGCTTTCTGGATCTAGCTTTTTTTCCATGCTTTCGATGAGGTCGTCGTTCATTTGCGGATGATGAATTTTTGGTTGATGACTTGGCCTTCGCTTGTGGTGATGCTGAGGAAATACAATCCGTCATTCAGCTGACTGACAGGGATTTCGGTCTGATATTCGCTTTGGTACACCATTCTTCCCATAAGGTCATAGATGTTCAGTTGTCCACCATCGATGTCGCTTTCGATATGCAATATATTGCTGACGGGGTTCGGATAGATCCTAAAGGCCCCTGAGCCTGTCGAAGGGCCGTTCTCTTCCATGCCAATAAAATAGGATGCACCTACCACGGGACGTATCATAAGCGAGCCATGTTTGCTGCTTTGCTGCCACGAGCCATTGGTGTTGACGAAGTTGTACTCGATATTGTCGATGGAGGTGTCGAAGCCGATGTTGATAAGATCGTCAGAGCGTTGTTCAATGCCGATATAAAAGGCACCGGCAAGGGCCACGGTCTTGTTGAATTTATAGTAACTGAAACGGTAAATCTGTTCCTGCCATTGCGGACGTTGGCTTTCGAGGCGGTACACTTCCTCGCCAGGTTTGCCGTTTTCGTCTTTCCAAACTACGAGGTCAAAATACTTGTTGTTGGCATCGTTAAGGGTGTGGTTGAAAAGTAGTTGCACGCCTTGGATGGTGTCGTAGTCAGCCAAATCGAATCGTACGGCAAAACGGCCACCAGCAGGACGTACACCGAAGCCCAGCTCAGGGATGCCGTCGTCGTAGGCGTAGTAGTTGTACATGCCTGTGCGGTACACCATTGAATCGAGCAAGGGTGGATTAGTGGTGGAATCGAAGAGGTAATGGCTGATTTGATAGGAAACCGAGTCGTAATTCATGTTGAGGGCAAAGAGCTCTCCGACATAGGGACAGGCAGGCGATTCTCCGTAATCGGGACAATTCAGGTAACCGTGAGTTTTGTAGGGACGAATGATTGTAGGTTCCAAGCTTCGTGTATAGCTCTGTCCGCCACCAATTTGCTGAACCATATAGTAATAGTTGGCTTCATGGTCGATACCGTCAAGGTTGGCGATGTCGATTTCTAGATTCTCCCGCGTGACAGCATTCGGATTGATGCGGTATTGGCGATAGGGAATGGATTGATAACGATTGAAGAATGAGGGTTTTTGACCTGAGAAGGTCAGCATGGGATAGTCGGTGTCGGTTATTGAGCGGTTAATGTTCAAATAAACAAAATCGATGCTCCAGTTGTCTTCATTACTGCGATTGCTGGGCAGCGAGTTGCTGACGATGCTGGCATAGTTGTAGAAGCGGAAATAGAAGTCGTTACGGAGGTATTTCAAGTCGGTGATGGGTATCATCACTTGTTTGAAATATTGTCCATCGTTCTCGGCCATAAAATCTTCCAAGGTCTGCCCGGGAACGCTCCAGATGTGATACCATGTTGTGTCGGCAACAGTGATGAAGATTGAATCGCAAGGCACGGCAATGCTGCCTTGTATGTCAGGAGTCAGCGTGTCGGTGACGAGGGTGAAAAGCCCTTCTTGGCAACCTACTGAGGCCCAAATGGTATCGCCTGGAAACAGTGTGTCGACTTGCATCTCAGCAAAAATGTCGGCGATGTCGTAGTTCTGATAGTCAAGGAATAGGAATTCCTGGCGCTCAGTGGTCGTTCCGAATTGTAGCACGAGCGAGTCTTGCTCTTCAGGCGAATTGCCGTTGCCTTGGGGCTGGTAGTAGAAACTGAGGTAGATTGAATCGGCAGGGGTGAGGGCGTGTGGCTCGGGGTCCATGATGGAGTCGAGGCGGATGCGGACCGAGGTGAGGTATTCGGCCACGAAGGCATTGCTGATGGCATAGTTATACACTTTGCCATTAGCATCTAAGACGTCGAAAGTGGCTCCTTTGCGATTGGGCGGACAAAGAGGGAAACCGTCGTTCACCAACACATTGTTGTCGGTCCACTTCGTGGAGTCGGGATAGGTGTTCGAATGGCTGAAGTCGTCGAAAAAGGGCAGGAAACGTGCTTCAGCGACTCCTTTTCTGGCGGGCGCTTTTTCTGTGGTGCCGAAAGGTGTCAATATTTCTTGGGCGATGGCAGGGCCGGCCGTGAGGCCAATGGCCATCATTAGGGCTAACGCCTTAAAACTCGTCTTCAAATTCTTCTTCCTCTTCATTTTCGGTAATCTCTATGGTTTCTATAAGCGTATCGATTGTAATAGTCGGTTGTGGAACATTGTTCAGAGAGTCTTCGTGCAGCAACTCTTTCATCTCTTTCTTGAAGTCCAAAGTGCGGCTTGAGTGGTAACAAACATCGACGTACGTACCTGGCTTGACGGCACTAGAGCTGGGTCCCGGAGTCATTCTTCTGACGCACATATATTGGATGCTGTCATTGTCTTCTCTTTCTTCCTTCCCGAGATTGAGGCCAGCCAAGTTGAGCAGACGCTTCACTTCTTCGGCGGATTTTCCAATGAGGTTGGGCACTTTTATGTTGGATTTGTCGTCGCCAATGCCCACATGCAAGGTGATTTTGCTGCCTTTCACCAACTCGGTGCCTTTTTCAATGGGTTGTCCCAGATAGTACTGGTCAATGACATTATTCTTATAGGAATAGGTCACATATTCCAAATGGTCAACATCCAACCCACTTGATTCAAGACGGCCAATGGCTTCGCGCAATGAGATGCCTTTCAGGTTGGGCATCACGGTCTTTTCAGGGGTCACAGCCACGATGATGGCATACACGTTCCTGCCTTTCTTGATTTTTGAACCAGGCAAGGGGTCTTGCTGGTAGATGCTTCCAGGCTGTTGTCCCTTGGGATAAACGCTGTCGATGAGGATGAAATTGAAGTCTTTTGAGTTGTCGTGCTTCACTTGTTGGAAGTCTTGACCCACAAAATCAGGCATGATATAGACTTTGCCGTGACGGGTGTATCTATCTAACATCCTGAATGTCAACCATAACAAAATGCCACATAGTATCACTATGAGGAGTAGGTTGAGATAAAATTTCTTTTCCTTAAGGAAGTGCAAGCGTCCCATATTTTTCCTATTTTAGCCGTGTTTTTTACAACTCAAATTTGAGCAATTTTATTGCTCACTCATTTAAACCGACAAAATTACAAAAAATATGAAAAACGTGGCAATTATTTGTGGCGGAGATTCGGGAGAGTTCGAAATTTCCGTCAAGAGCGCCCAGGTGGTGAAGCGGAATTTGAATCCGGAACTGTATAATTCGAAGATCATTGTGGTGTCGAAAAAGGGATGGTATGGACTCTTGAAAGATGGTACCCGAGTGGATGTTGACAAGAATGACTTTTCCATTTCAGTAGGGGGCCACAGGACGAAATTCGATGTGGCTTTCAACGCGGTGCACGGCGAACCTGGTGAGAACGGTCCATTGTCGGGCTATTTGGAGTTGTTGGGTATTCCTTGCACTTCGTCGCCTTTGACCACTTGCGCCCTGACGTTCCATAAGGACTTCTGCAAGCGTGTGGTGGCTTCCTATGGTGTCAAGGTGTCGCCTTCAATTCTTATCAACGAAGGTGAAAAATATGATGCCGACGAAATCATCAAGCAATTGGGGCTGCCCTTGTTCGTCAAGCCGACCTGCAACGGATCCAGCGTGGGTGTTACCAAAGTGAAGACGGCTGAAGAGCTTGATCCAGCCATCTATACGGCTCGTGCGGCTGGTCGTCAGATTATGTGCGAGAAGTTTGTCGACGGACGCGAGTTTGGCTGTGGTGCGATGGAGTATAAAGGCAAGATGATGGTCTTCCCTCTAACTGAGATTTGCAGTAAGAACGAATTCTTCGACTATGAGGCCAAATATACCGCTGGCAAATGCGATGAGGTGACACCTGCCCAAGTGGATGAAGACACCGAAATCGAAATCAAGGCCACCACGGCGATGTTGTATGAGAAGTTGGAATGCAAGGGCTTCGTCCGCATGGACTACATCGTCAGCGACGAAGGCGTGTTCTTCATCGAGGCCAACATCGTCCCTGGCATGTCGGAAGCCAGCATTATTCCCAAGCAGGCACAATGCTTCGGATTGCCGTTAGGACGGCTGTTTGAAATGGCAATAGAGAACGTCTTATAAAACAATGTAGAGACGTAGCGCGCTACGTCTCTACAAATCGTTTCGTTTTTTTATCGTTATTATACCGTGAGGATATCCTTCGACTTCAGCTCAGTGAGGTCGTCAATCTTCTTGATGTATTTGTCGGTGAGCTTCTGGATCTCCTCTTGCAAGAGCTTTGACTCGTCCTCCGAGATCACGTCTTTCTCCAATTTCTTTGCGTCGTCATTGGCGTTGCGGCGGATACCACGGATACCGACTTTGGCTTCCTCGGCAGCGTTCTTGGTGCGCTTCACCAGCTCTTTACGGCGTTCCTCAGTTAAAGCGGGCACGCTGATACGGAGGATTTCACCATTGTTGATGGGGTTGAAGCCCAAGTTGGCGTTCAAAATGGCCTTGGCGATATTGCCGAGCGCGCTCTTGTCGAAAGGTTGCACCACAATCATGCGGGCGTCGGTGCAGCCGATGTTGGCGGTCTGCTCGATGGGCACCGTCGTGCCGTAGTATTCAACCATAACGCCGTTCAGCATGGCTGGACTGGCCTTGCCTGCCCTGATGCCCTGAAATTCATGCTCCAAATGCTTGATGGTGTTGTCCATGCTTTCAGTGGCCTCGTCTAATACAAATTGAGAATCTTCAGTCATAGTCGTTTGAATTTTGGTGCAAAAATAATGGATTTCTTTTTACTTATCATAAATCGTGCCTGATTTTTTACTCAAAGCATTTTCAATGGGCGAAGCCTAAACAATAGCACTCGCTTTTCAAGTATGGTTATTCCCGATAGTTGCACAGGGCATTGTAGATGCTGGTGATGAGCTCTGGCGTTTGGTATTCCTTGCCATCAAGACCATAGACTACAGTGAAACCAAAATTGTCAGCCAAGCATTCCTCGGGCGCAATCACATAGTCGGTGTTGTTGCCTACTATGTCCCAAAAGTCAGGCACTTCTTCGATGGGATAGTAGGTGTCCAACGCGTCGATGGGAACAAGTACAGCCTGGTTATAATCAAAGAAAGAGGCTTCGTCGCCCACCTCTGCGTATGCTTCCTCCCAAGTCTTGGTATAGAGCACCAACAGTTCGCAGTCGCGTTTCACTCCGTTGATGGTGAATTCGGCGTAGTTGTCGATGTGTTCCACATCAGGGTTGATTAAAATGCGGTTTTGAATATCCGTCGAGAAGACAAAATCGCTGGTCGTCGTGGTGAAACCGATAAGGTTGTACATTTGGCTACGGAACTCTGGTGAGTTGCGCGTGAGGCAGTGGAACAATTCATGGGCAATGGCATAGTTGAAATAGAGCCAACGGCTCTCCGTGGTGGCTTCGTCATCGCCTTCACGAGGTATGCCATATCGTAGCATACGTTCGCCAACATAGATCTCTGTCTTGTGGGTATAGCCTCCAGCATTGCTTTCTTCTTGCATCGTCGTTCTGACAAAAACAATGTCATTCTCGGGAAACGGTAAAGAGGCTCCCATAGCGTTCAGTTTTGCTTCGATGAATGCTACGGCTCTTGTGATGGCCGTTTTTTCCTCATCGCTGAAGTCGCGCACGCAGGTTTGTGCAAAGGCTTTCAACTCATCGAGGCTGGCTCCCGTCCTTCTCATGCGCCAGTCGATATTGCTTTGGTTCATACTGTTGTAATAATCATCGTTGGCAGCCAATAATCGCTGGCCTTCTGATAAAGAGGCAAAGTGATAGTTGATTGTAGAGGATGGCTTTTCAGGGTTGTCCTTCTGGCACGAGAATACCAAAAAAGACAGACACACCAAGACGGCTGCTATCACTATCTTGTTGGATTTTAGGAGTTTCATGGCGTATTTAATTAAGTGGTTCGTAGAGTCCAGTTAGAATCGGGTCTTTATGGGTAAAATAATAGCTTAATTTGGTCACAACAAGAGGCTTTTTGCCTTGGTTCCAGAGGTAGGCTTTAATGTTCTTGCCTTCAGGCTTGAGGTCGTCACCGAAGAGGATGGCGTCGGCAACGGCATGGTCGCCAGGCCGGAAATGTCCATCTTCAGGCAACGAGCTGTGCCATAAAAGGAGGGAGTCGGTCGCCGCATCATGAACCTCGATGACGGCAACGCATTGGTTGGCTTCGACTTCGTTGTGGAATTGGACGACGACGCCCAAAGCTTCGATGTCTTTCGGCAGCGAGTCGCACGAGAATGAACAGGCTTGTCCCCATTCTTGGCCTTCAACATAGCAGCAGGAATCGGTGCTCAACTCATTGAGTAGGTATTGTGCGTCTTCCGTCGGGGTTTTGCTCAAAGTGAGGTAACGCGAGGTGAACCAGTCTTTTTTCTCGATGAGGTAGGGATAGTTACCCACGGCGGTGACTTCCCAGATGGGGTTGATGTAATCGGTCCAACCGAAACCAAGCATGGGAGAGTCTTGGTGCTCGCCAAGCCAGTCGTTGAACTCGCCCAAGTTGCTGTATCTATTGTAAACGATACGGTTCTCAACATCGGTTTTCGCCTGATAGAACTCCGCTGCCTCGCCGATTTCGGTCCTTGTGGCGAATTGGATCTTGTCGCCATATTGATTCTTGTCTTGTTGTATCTCTGCGGCAATCTGGTCGAAACCTTGATGGTACATCAGGTCAAAGTGGCGGCGCTCCATGATGAGCGAGGTGGTGCCGACAAAGAGGATGGCGGCCACGACCAGCGCAGTCTGCCATGGCGACAAGGTGCGCGTACCAAACAGGGAGAAAGCCACGATGATGACGAAGGGATAGCTGAAGATTAGCGTGCTGTGTTGGATGATAGGCTCGCGCTTCAGCGAATAGATGAAGGCAATGGCGAAGATGATGACGAACCAGGCGATGCCGGCCCAACGCAAAGGCTGGCGCAGCTTGCTGCGCTTGCCGAGGATGAGCGGCAAGAGGATGACGATGCCCACGGCAAACATGAGCAGCTGCGAGTAGTTCATCGTGTACTGGATGAAGTCGAGCAGGAAGGTGGACTTGGGTGCCGCCAGCCAACCGCCAATGCTGCCACTCACGAAGAGCTGTTGGTAGAAGATGGGCAGGGTAGGGGCGAACAACAACACTGCAGCTATGCCGCTGAGCCAGTAGGCCTTACGACGCTCTTTGGGCAGGAAAAACAAACCCGTCAGGAAGATGAGTCCCGCCTGCGCGATAGAAAAATACTGGATGACGGAACAAGCCCACGCCGATAAGGCAAAGCCGATGTAAATGCCGAGTTTGGGCTTCTTCTTCTCGAAGACGATCTTATGCCAAAACCAAGCCATCAGCAGCACGAAGAACAATCCTGCCGAATAAGGTCTCGCCAGCTGGCTATAGAAGATGGTAAACTGGCTGACGGCAAAGAAGGCGGCTGAGAAGAGGCCCACCTTGCGGTTGAACCACTGCCGTCCTATTAAATAAATAAGGTATATGGAGCCGATGCCCATCAGCACGAAGGGCAGCTTGACCCAAAACGCGCTCCAGCCGAAGAGTTTCACCCAGCCCCAAAGGAATAGCTGCACCCCAATGGGGTGGCTGTCGGGCATCACGCCCTGCTGGATGAAGTCGTGGAAGTTGTCGAAGCGTGTGCGCAACAAAGCACTGAACTCGTCGTGCATGAAAGGCACTTGGCCCAGTTTCCACAAACGAAGCACAGCAGCCACAACCATAATGACAGCCAAGAGGATGTAATCCATCTTCTTGCTCGGGACATTGTGGATTTTGCGCAGATGGTTTTTTCTTGTTCTCATCTTTTTTTCCGCGCTTTGCGTCATTGCGAGGAGGAACGACGAAGCAATCTAGGGTTAGTTCTCTAGACTGCTTCGTGCCTCGCAGTGACGCGAAGTGTATTCGATAGGGTTTTACTTGGTGACCAGCGTTCCGATGTTCTCGCCGCGCAACACCTTCATCAAGTTACCGCGTGTGTTCATGTCGAACACATACATCGGCATGTCGTTTTCCTTGCACATGGTGAAGGCGGTCATGTCCATCACCTTCAGGTTGCGTTGGTAGGCCTCGTCATAGGTGATGTGCTCGAACTTGGTGGCGGTGGGGTCTTTCTCGGGGTCGGCGGTGTAGATGCCGTCCACGCGAGTGCCTTTCAGGATAATGTCGGCCTTGAT
>JAEEGI010004657.1_pt1 | contig 31989 bp, 35 predicted proteins | sample 8958751 | NCBI WGS metagenome assembly JAEEGI01 (sample SAMN16246545, study PRJNA631951) | gut metagenome | biome: gut microbiome; feature: rumen; material: KS-attached | host: Bos | place: Iran: Karaj | collected 2018-10
TAACAACTTATAAAACAAAAAACTAGATTATGAACAACGACGCTTTGGCATTCAACGCCAATGAATTGGTTGCTTTTCTTCAAAAGCCTAAAGAAGAGTTCACTAAAGCCGACATCGTGCGCTTTGTTATGGAGAACGACATTGAGATGGTCAACTTCATGTATCCCGGCGGCGACGGCAAGCTCAAAACTTTGAACTTTGTGATTACCGACCTCGATTACCTCGACACTATCCTCACCTGCGGTGAGCGCGTCGACGGTTCGAGCCTGTTCTCATTCATCCAGGCTGGCAGCAGCGACCTCTATGTGTTGCCACGCTACTCTACAGCCTTTGTTGACCCATTTGCCGAGATTCCAACCCTGTGCATGCTTTGCTCTTATTTCGACAAAGACGGCAATCCTCTCGCCAGCGCTCCCGAGCAGACCCTTGCCAAGGCCTGCCGCGCCTTCAAGGAGGTTACCGGAATGGAATTCCACGCCATGGGCGAGCTTGAGTACTACGTTATCGAGGACGACGACGAGGCATTCCCCGCCATCGACCAGCGCGGATATCACGAGAGTGCTCCTTATGCTAAAGAAAACGACTTCCGCCAGCTGTGCATGAAATACATTGCCCAGACAGGCGGTCAAATCAAATATGGCCACAGCGAGGTGGGTAACTTCACTCAGGACGGCAAGCTCTATGAGCAGAACGAGATTGAGTTCTTGCCAGTTCCCGCCGAGGAGGCTGCCGACCAGTTGATGCTTGCAAAATGGGTAATTCGCAACCTTGCCTACCAGCTCGGCCTCGACGTTACCTTTGCTCCTAAAATCACCGTTGGAAAGGCTGGCTCAGGTCTGCACATCCACATGCGCATGATGAAGGACGGCAAGAACCAGATGCTCGATGGTGGCGTATTGAGCGAGGTAGCTCGCAAGGCAATCGCCGGCATGATGGACCTGGCTCCAAGTATCACTGCATTTGGCAACAAGAACCCAACTTCTTACTTCCGCCTAGTTCCTCACCAGGAGGCTCCCACCAACGTGTGCTGGGGCGACCGCAACCGCTCGGTTCTCGTGCGTGTGCCACTGGGATGGAATGCCGATGCCGACATGTGCCACCTTGCTAACCCACAGGAGAAAGACAGCAAGCGCGATACTAGCATCAAGCAGACTGTTGAGATGCGCTCGCCCGACGGTAGCGCCGACCTCTATCAGCTGCTCGCTGGCTTGTGCGTAGCATGCCGCCACGGTTTTGAGATGGATAATGCACTTGAGGTTGCCGAGAAGACCTATGTTAACGTCAACATCCACGACAAGGAGAATGAGGACCGCCTCAACAGCCTCGCTCAGCTTCCCGACAGCTGCGTTGCAAGCGCCGACTGCCTCGAGAAGCAGCGTGCAGTCTATGAGGAGCACGACGTGTTCAGCCCTGCAATGATTGACGGCATCATCGCTCAGCTGCGCTCTTACAACGACACCACCCTGCGTGCCGACATCAGCAGCAGCCACAAGGCCATCAAGAAGCTCGTTGACACCTACTTCCACTGCGGATAAAACAGACGTCAGATATAAGATTTGAGATTTCAGTAATTAGAAATCTGACCAAAAAATTAATGGGCAATAGTTTCCTAACAAGGACGACTATTGCCCATTAATCTGCTTATAATTAGTTTGCAACATCATTTTGCGCCTGGTTGGCTTTTATTTTATTCTTGTTGCATTCTTCAGCTGAGAGTGTGTCAAAATACAAATGTTTGATATTCGAGGTTAATGTAGGGACATGGCTTGCCATGTTCGCTTCCATATAATGCCCTGATTAACAACACAATCTACAATTCCATGTATTTCGGACAACGCAGCGTTGTCCCTACATAATGAGGAATTCTGAATTTTAACACACCATCAGCCATCTTCACTTTCCACACACACTAATGTTTATTGTACTATTTTTTAAATTATACAAAAATGCGTTACGCAAATTTGTATAATTTGTAAAAAAACCATCTATTTTATTGAAATACTCACTTTTATGCATTATTTATCATAAAGAAAACCAATGTATTATTCTTTTGTTTCTCACCACAAAATTGTCGCATTAAGTGCTTTATCAACGTTAATTTTAATTAAGCATTGGGGTAAAAGGAGCACTCATGCCGTTAAAATGGAAATTTATATTTATCTTTGTAGGTTTTTAAAATAAAATTCATTTACGCGAGAATAATAACATCTAAACAATCAAGATGAAGAAGTATAACATTATTAACAACACTTTGGGCTGGCTAGTGTTCCTCGTGGCTGCTGCCACCTACATGCTCACTATCGAGCCCACAGCGAGTTTCTGGGACTGCCCCGAATTCATAGCACAAGGTTATAAACTCGAAATCGGTCACCCACCTGGCAACCCCATGTTCATCCTGGGCGCACGCTTTGCTGCCAACTTTGCCGGTGGCGATGTGGCAGCGGTGTCGAAGTGCATCAACGCCATGTCGGCAATCCTGAGCGCGGCAACCATCCTGCTGCTGTTCTGGACTATCACCCATCTGGTTAAGAAACTGGTGGTCAAGCGCGACGATGAAGAGATTTCGCTTGCCAAGTATCTCGTGATCATGGGCAGCGGCCTGTGTGGTGCCCTCGCCTATGCATGGAGCGACACCTTCTGGTTCTCGGCTGTTGAGGCCGAGGTTTACGCCTTCTCGTCGTTCTGTACAGCGCTGGTGTTCTGGCTCATCCTCAAGTGGGAAAACCGTGCCGACAGCCCCAGCAGCGACCGCTATCTGATATTGATAGCCTACGTGTTTGGCGTGTCGCTTGGCGTGCACCTGTTGAACCTGCTTGCAATCCCCGCCATCGCGTTGATTTTCTACTATCGCAGGACCAAGGAAAGCACCGCCAAGGGTTCGCTCATCACCCTGCTAATCTCGTTTGTGGTGATAGTGCTCATCCTTTACGGACTGGAGCCCGGCTTCATTGAGATGGCAGGCTACTTCGAGCGTTTCTTTGTCAACACCTTCCACATGAGCTACAACAGCGGCGTGCTCATCTATGCGTTGCTGCTGCTTGCAGTGATGGCATGGGCTCTCTTTGAGCTTCACCGCGACAAGAGCGAGGCTCTGAAGAAATTGTCGGTGTTCCTGAGCATCGTGCTCTCGGGCATGCTCATGCTCACCAACACCCTGTGGATTCCCATCATCTTGATTATAGCTCTTGCAGTATATCTGTTTGGCTTCGCCAAGAAGTTCTCGCCACGCCTCTACAGCAACATCATCCTTTCAATAATGATGATTTTCATTGGCTTCTCGTGCTATGCGCTGGTTCTCATCCGCAGTAGTGCTAACCTGCCTCTTGACGAGAACTCGCCCAACAGCCCATTCGCTCTCACTAGCTACTTGAGCCGTGACCAGTATGGCAAGTCACCACTGGTTTATGGCAATACCCTCAACTCGCCTGTCCAGCGCACTAGCGATGGTAAGCCTGTTGTAACCGAGGGTCCTCACAAATACACACGCGTGGTGAAGACCGAGGAAGGTCAGCCCAACGAGTATATCGACCTTGGTCCACAAGAAGATCCCAAGTATGCACCCGAGACCGAGATGCTGTTCCCACGCATCCACAGTGCAGCTCACGCCCAAGACTATGCCAACTTGCTTGGCGAGGACCAAGTGGGCCAGCCTGTTAATGCAACTGTATATGTTGATGCCGCTCAACAAGTGCCAGTCAACAAACCCACAATCACCGAGAACCTCACGTTCTTCTTCAGCTACCAGCTCAACTACATGTACTGGCGTTACTTCATGTGGAACTTCGCAGGACGCCAGAACGACATCCAGAGCAATGGTCCTGGCGACGTGACACGCGGCAACTGGATAAGCGGTCTATCGTTTATCGACAATCCACGCTTGGGCGACCAGCAGTTCCTGCCCGAAGACTACGGAACAGGCAACAAGGGACACAATGTGTTCTACCTGCTGCCACTACTACTTGGTATCATTGGCATGCTTTGGCAAGCCTTTGCTGGCAAGAAGGGCATCGAACAGTTCTGGGTAGTGTTCTTCCTCTTCTTCATGACAGGTATCGCTATTGTGATGTACCTTAACCAAACACCCAACCAGCCTCGTGAGCGTGACTATGCCTACGCCGGCTCGTTCTATGCCTACGCAATATGGATTGGCATGGGTATAGCCGCCCTGTGGCGCTGCGCTATGCACTTCATTGAGAATAAGAAGAGCAGCGACGACGACAAGCAACAGGCTACTGAACCACAAGGCAAGGGTGCTATTGCAACTGTACTGGCTGGTGTCGCAGCCATCATTGGTATCGCAGTTCCACTGCAGATGGTGAGCCAAACTTGGGACGACCATGACCGCTCGGGCCGCTTCTGCGCTCGCGACTTCGGCGAGAACTACCTGCAGAGTGTCGACAAGGACGCCATCATCTTCTGCAACGGCGACAACGACACCTTCCCATTGTGGTACTTGCAAGAGGTTGAGGGAGTGCGCACCGACGTGCGTGCCGTCAATCTGAGCTATCTCGCTACCGACTGGTACATCGCGCAGATGCAGCGCGCAGCCTACGACAGCAAACCGCTGCCAATGCATGCCGATGCTCTCACCTATGCCTACGACAAGCGTCAATATGGCTATCTAGCAGGAGGTCTCACCAGTGAGACACCTGTCACTGCCGATGAGCTCTTCAAGAACTACTACAACGACGACACCTATCGCAACAACAGTTACGGCGAGCCAGTATTCAGTAACTCAAAGGTAATGATTCCTGCCAATGTGGATGCAGCCATTAAGGCTGGTGTCATTCCCGAGTCGATGCGAGATCAAACTGTCGACACCATCATGGTCGACCTCACTACAGCAGGCGGTGGTTTGAGTGCCAGCCAGACAATGATTGTTGACCTTCTCTCGAGCAGCATTGCTCAAGGATGGAAACGACCTGTCTACTTTGCCACCACCATCCCCGAGAGCTTGTTCCTAGGTCTCTCGCCCTACATGCTCAACACCGGTATGGCTTACCAAATCTCACCCGTTTACAACCCCGATTATCAGAATCAGGAGAAACTTTGCAACACCGACAAGATGTTTGACGTTGTGACTAAGAAGTTCAAATGGGGTGGACTTGACAAAGCTAAACCCGGTAGCATCTACCTCGATGAGACTGTGATTCGCATGGTTACAACAACACGTAGCCAGATGCTAAGTCTCGCCGACGCACTGCTTCTTGAGGGCGATCAGGCAAGCGCCAACGGTGACCAGGCACGTGCCACCGAACGCTATAAGAAGGCTGAGCAAGTGCTTGACCTCATGTGCGAGAAACTGCCTGTTGAAGCATGTCCTTACCAAGGCGGCCTGAGCCTCTATATTGCTCAGACCTATGCCAACATAGGCAAGAACGGCAACATTCCTAAGGCCACCAGCAAGGCAACCAAGATGGTTGAGAGCGAACTCATGCGCTATGCCAAGTATGCCATCTATTACGAGTATCTGGAGCAGGAAGGCCTCGACGACCGCATGTCGCAAGGCGACCTCGCTGTAGTTCATCAGTTGATTCCCTCATTATTCGAGATTTACCGCAAGGTTAACCCCAATGGCATTGATAAGCTCATCAACAAGTTCAAGAGCGTGACAGTGGGCGAGAGAACCATCTCGCCACAACTCATTGAGGCTCTCACCATGAGCTACGAAGAGCGCGAGAAACTGATGATGCAACAGCAACAGATTGAAGCAGCCCAAGCAGCCGAAGCTCCCGACCAGAGTGAAGCTTTCATGGGCGATGCAAATGGCGAAGCCAATGAACTCAATATCGAGAGCTTTGCACAGTAACTAATTTGAGATTAGGGATTAAAGATTAAGGATTAGGGAACCCCACAAATCTTCTTTAATCCTTAATCTTTTATAATTATAAGAATTATGCTTATCGAGCGACCACCACTGCTTTACCGAATGTTGTTCCCTGAAACCATATGGAGGATTCAGAAACGGCAAAAGACGGTGTATCTCACCTTTGACGACGGACCTATCCCCGAGGTAACGCCGTGGGTGCTCGACACCCTTGACCACTATGGAGTGAAGGCCACGTTTTTCATGGTGGGCGACAACGTGGCACGCAATCCAGAGCTCTTCGACGAAGTGAAACGGCGAGGACACACTGTGGGCAACCACACGATGAACCACCTGCAAGGTGCTCATGTTACCACGCGAACCTATCTGCACAACGTGTTCCGTGCCCACGACATCATCCAGTCGCCGCTGTTCAGGCCTCCACACGGCTTGCTGCGGTGGGCGCAGAGCAAAGTGCTGCGAGGCCGCTACACCATCATCATGTATGACCTAGTGACGCGCGATTACAGTAAGAAACTGCGTCCTGAGCAGGTGCTTGCCAACGTAAAGCGCTATGCCCGCAACGGCTCGATAATCGTGTTCCACGACTCGCTCAAGGCCGAGCGAAATATGAAATGGGCATTACCGCGAGCTATCGAGTGGCTACAGGAAAAAGGCTATAACTTCGACACTATAGGACCAAAGAATACCTAAACCATGGATAGTGAGGGCATAAAGCGTGTCGCGCAAGAGCTGGGATTTGATGCTTGTGGCATCGCTAGGGTCGACCGCATCGATGATGAGGCGGCTCGACGCTATGCCCAGTGGCTTGACGATGGCAAGAACGGGTGCATGGATTGGGCACAAAACCACCAGCAAGTGCGTGAGAATCCCGAACTGCTTCTAGATGGCGCTCGCAGCGTGATTGTGGTGGCAATGAACTACTATCCACGAGTTTTCCAGCCCAAAGAAGCGCCACAAATCGCCTACTATGCCTACGGCCGCGACTACCACGAGGTGATGAAACAACGGTTGTGGAGGCTAGGTGAAGCCATTGAGAAAGACACAGGTCACAAGTCGAGGGCATGTGTCGACTCGGCACCGCTTCGTGAGCGATACTGGGCACAAAAGGCAGGAGTAGGATTCATGGGGTGGAACAACCAGCTCATCATTCCTGGCAAAGGGTCCTATTTCTTCCTGGGAGTGCTACTCACCACGCTTGAACTAGAAGCCGATGAACCTTGCATGGAGCATTGCATGCAGTGTGGTGCCTGTGAGATGGCATGCCCCAGTGGTGCTTTGCGCTGCGGCGAGACGGTCGATGCCAGGCGTTGCCTCTCGTGCCTCACGATTGAGCACAAAGGTGAGTTACCCGAGTGGGTGAGCGAGGTGATAGGGAACCATGTGTACGGTTGCGACGAGTGCCAGAAGTGCTGCCCCCATAACCGCAACGCCATGGGTAACACAACACCTGAATTCCAACCTAAGCCCGAACTGCTATCGATCACTCTCGACGACATACTTGAAATGACGCAGGAACAATTCAGCACTCTGTTCTCGCACAGCGCAGTGAAACGCGCAAAACTCGCTGGACTGCAGCGAAATGCTAGAACAGTTAAGATGGGAGAGGAGAGAGGAAAGTTAATAAATGAGTAATATAAATAGATGATAATGAAGAAGATAATTGCTATAATAATACTTATTGCAACCATCATGCCGCTTGCGCAGGCACAATATATCGGTCAGGTGACTGCCATGCGCAACAAGGTGGCCGATGGCTACAACTTTTGGCTCTATGCCCCCAACGAGTATTATGACTACCCCGATGATCTCTTCCCCGTGATAATTTTCCTGCACGGGCAGAGTCTGTGCGGCAACGACATGAACCGTTCTCGCAAGTATGGAGTACTCGATGCCCTTGCAATGGGTCGGCACATCGAGGCGCTGGTGATAACACCACAAAATCCCGGTGGAAGTTGGCGCCCTGAGAAAATTAGCAATATCCTCGACTGGGTGCTCGAAAACTACCGAGCCGACCGATACAAGGTCTATGTCATTGGAATGAGTCTGGGAGGATATGGCACAATGGACTTTGTAGGAACCTATCCCGAGAAAGTGACGGCTGCCATGGCACTGTGTGGCGGCTGCACTCTAAAGGACGTTCAGGGCCTAGGCACACTGCCATTCTGGATACTGCACGGCACAGCCGACGCTGCCATCAACATCTCGCAGTCGAAAAAGGTGGTTAGCGCCTTGCAAGAGCAGGACAATGACCATCTGCTGCTCTACGACTGGCTGCCTGGAGCCTCGCATGGCCGCCTTGCCCGCATCTTCTACTTGCCACAGGTCTATGAGTGGTTTTTCCAGCATGACAAGCTGCGTAATCCCGATCAGGTGAACCGTAACTTCAGCATCACCCTCTCCGACATGAACGATGCCTACAATGGACTCAATACTCATGGCGGCAACATTATTACTGTCAACCATTTAGACCCCTAGTTACAGTCACTATAAACTGTAGTTCTTCTCCTTGAATTGTTAAAATCTATAATTTATTATGTGGTTTTAATTATAATCACTAATTTTGCACTACTAAAATAGGTTATAAAAAGAAAACGGGAGGAATAAGAATTGAAGATTTCAATCGATAAAGCAGAGATTCAGCGAATGCCGCAGGTTATGTTTCCAGGCGACATACATATCATTGACTCTATTTATCATGTAAACGAAGCCGTTAACGTGCTAAAGCATTACGACTTGGTTGGGTTTGACACCGAGACCAGACCATCGTTCCGCAAGGGAGTGGTGCACAAGACCGCGCTCATTCAAATCTCCACTCCCCACGAGTGTTTCCTATTCCGCACCTGCAAAATAGGTGTTCCCGAAGCTCTTGCACAATATCTTGCCGACCCTAATTACAGAAAAGTGGGACTCTCACTGCACGATGACTTCAAGATAATGAGCAAGTTTGCCAACTGCGGCGAGCCAGCAGGATTCATCGACCTTCAGGATGTGGTGGGAGAGTACTGCATTACCGACATCAGTCTGCAAAAAATTTATGCTATCCTCTTTGGTGGAAAAATAGCCAAAGGACAGCAACTCACCAACTGGGAGGCGCCTGAACTCACTCCTGCACAGCAAAACTACGGCGCTGTCGATGCTTGGGCATGTCTCAAGATTTACGAATACCTAACACAAGGACTTTTCGACCCTAATCTATCACCATATATATTAAATGAAGAAGAAAATGAGCAAGAGCAAGATTAAACGTTCAGTAGTATTTCCAATCATCATGCTCGTCTACCTTGCCGTTATGGCATGGATAGGACGTGATCGCCTTGAGCGTGGCGAATATCTCTACTACTTCGGAATCATTGGCATAGGACTTATTATCATCGTTCTCCTTTACTTCTCACTGCGCAAGAAAGAACAACTGCAACAGCGCCGCGAGCAAGAACAGGAACAAGCTAAATACGGCACATACGACGACGACTCAGTTTAAAAAGGAGAGAGGAAAGAGGAGAGAGCCTTTTAAATGCGCAATGCACAATGGGGCTGCGCATGGAATCGATGGAAACATGGAATCAGTGGAATCACTTGACTCACCTGACTCACCTGACTCACTTGACTCGGTTGACTCAGGTGGGGCGCGCTGCGTGCTACAGTCCTCGCAAATTACGCAAATGTCGCAAAAGGTTTATCTCTCGAATTATATAAGTGGGACAAAATTGAAAAATTTTTTTTCAATGGATACCTGGGGACGGAAAAAACATGTCAAAGAGCGCTGCTGGCATTGAATTGCTGACAGCAGCAAAAATAATGTCGTACAATGGATCAGTGCAACATTAAAAAAAACTATGACTAGTCGTTTTGCTTGGTGGCGATAGCCGCGGTGCGCTTTTGGCGCAAGCGCGAACGGGTAGTGCGCAAGGCTCCGTCGCTCACCCCAAGGATGTGGGTCATCTGCTGGTCGGTCATGCCCATCTCTTGAAGGATAAGGAAGAATTTATTACCAGGCGACAGCTTGGTATAATCTTGTTCCATCTGTAGCATAAACGGCAGGTTTACCACCCTATAATAATCCACAAACTTAACTATATTGTCCTTGCTCCACGCCACTGCCGACTCGCCAGCCACAATGCGCTGATAAAGCGCACGTCCCTCGCTCAGTTTCTCGGTCTGCTCCAACTGGATTGTGTCGATCTTCTTCTGCAGCGACTTTACTTCTTTGGTAACATCCTTGCCCGAATGTTCGAGCTGCTCAATCTGGAGCTTGTAATCATTGATGAGTACCTGGTCACGCATGATGCGCTCTCGCGCCTTGTTGCGCTTGCGAATGTGATAGATAACAACTCCGGCAATCATGCTGATAAGAGCCAGCGCCACAAGCAGCGCCCACCTGATAAAGCGGTCAAGCTTGCGGTGCTCAACCTCCTTGTCATACTTCAGCTGAATTTCCTGCACCTCAGCGGTTTGCATCTGCTGCACCAAGCTGTCTTTCGACACAAGCAAATGGTCGGCAGCCTCGGCAGAACCTTTGAAATCCTTGTTCTCATATTTCCTACCGAAAATCGACCTGTAAAACTCAACTTTATCCCTCAAGTCGGCCGATTGTAACGCTTTGTTCCATAAGCTATCGGCTTCTTTATAATTACCTTGAATATAATAAACCTCAGCCAAATGTTGATCTAAATACGGAAAGGGATATTCTTTTTTAGCTTTTTCAAAATACACCTTCGCGCTATCAACTTCATTGTTACTCCAAAAAATCGTACCAAGATTTCCAAGGGCATATGAACGATCCTTTGGTATCATATTGCTGAGTATCGACATGCTTAACGCATTGTACTTCTGCACGCTGTCACGCTCATGTCTTTCAAGGTAGAGAACTACAAGATGATTGCAGGCATAGGTCATTATGTGATTATTCCCTCTCTGCTTGGCACATTCAAGTGTCTTATAAGAGTAATCTATTGCCAAATCCTTGTTCCCTGAGTAATAATTTAATGTTGCGAGAGCCTCATTCGTAAGGTATGCCAACTGCAAATCATTTACCGACTTTGTCAATTCTTCGGCTTTCTTAAGCCAAACCGATGCTTCATGATTATTAGCATTTGTTTCCAACTGAATCTTACCTTTGAAAAGATAAGAATACAATAGCATTCTCTGATTATTCTTTTGCTGATAATACTCCAGGCATTGGTCAAGAACGGAGTCCCGAGAAATATCAAAGTGGAAACTGCTGGCAGGACGGGCGATTTGTGACAGAGCCACTTTGAGCACGTCATAATACATGGCATCAGCCTTGCTAAGCTCGTCACGGTCGATTTGCTTGAATGTATTATAGGCAGAATCTCTTTGGAAGTTACTCAATAGAGAGTCGACCTGCACCAGTTGCTTCTGGTGCGAGCCATGCGAGCACGCCACAATCATAATGGCAATACCTATATAAATAATATTAGGAAGAGTCTTCATTGTTTCAGCACAAAGATACTTCATTTTGTATGGAATCTCAAAATTTATTTATTGATTTTTGTAAGAAATCTCAAGTTTTTTTTCGCGATTTATGTATGGATTCTCAAGTTTTGCACCAGACCTTGCATCAGATTGTTTAAGTAAAAGTGTGTGTTAATTTGTAAAAGAATTTCCAAAATATTTGCTCTATCTTTGTAAATTTTGGTCATGACAATGTTACAAAACGCAGGTTTTGGAGCTTTGTTTCGGCTTTTCAACATGCTATATATTAGATAATTACAAACTAATTATTTTGTAACACGCGCGTAAAAAAACATTGTGAAATATTTGGTGGGGAAATAGATTGTTGCGAACTTTACGATACCAAAAACCAAACCGCGGAGGTTTTTGGTAACCATTGTCTAACTTTAAAACCAAATTAAAAATGAAAAAGAAATATTACCTAACAGCGACGATGTTCCTGCTCATGGCACTCGTCATGGCAGCACAACCAGTGCGTAATATGATAGGGAATAATCCTCAATCAAAACAAGAAACTATAGTTCAAATCGGCAAAAATGTTTATCGTAATAATCAGCTAATAACTCCTCCACAGCAATCAAAAAACGTCCTAAGTGAACCAACCGATTCGGCAACTGTATATTTACAGTTTATAAAAAAGACAGATCAAACTCAATTTGATGATTTTTTTATTTACAATGCTAATTATAATAAAGAATGGTACATTCCAGGGGAACAAATAGATGTTAAAATCCCAGTTGGTGTATATGATTTCTGGTCTAAAGCCTATGAGATAACAGATTATGTAAGTAAATTAAATCATTTAAAAGAACTTGTGTCTATTGTCTCTGACACTACTATAGTCATAGATTTTTCGGAATGTGTTAATTGTTGGAGTGATGAGATTGAGATGGCAAATGGTGAATTAATGACACGTAAAATAATTAGACAACTTGACCATGAGCCATGGCAAGAAACAATTGTTGATGGAAATATTTTGTGGGAAGCAGGTGCTAGGATTATCAGAAATGAAGATTATGATTTCACCCACTCAAGTGTTATGTCTCATGGGTCATTAACTTCGGACCATAATAAAACAGAATACTTCAATAACATTAGCAATCGATACACTTTTACTCAAAACTATGTTACTGCCTGCAATGACGGAAATTTATATACAAGTTACGTCTCAGGAAAAGGCTATGACTGTATGCCATTAAAGATAACAAAAGACGAGTATGTGACATATGAAGAAACAATCTGTAACACTCCTCAATCTTCTAGTATAAATGATTGGCCTGCTTATACTGAATGGTGGTTTTCAGGTGCCACTAGTGATAAAACGGTAGCAAATATAAAAACAACAACATATAAAGATAATCTTTATTATTCAGAACAAGAAATTGGCCAATTGTGTTGGATGCCATCAGATGAGAATGGAATTATTAAGACATATATTCATTTAACCGATACCATTAATCCTGTGCAAATAATTATTCTTGATTTGATTGACTCTTCATCAGGTTGGGATGAATATATCAAAAATAAAACGCCAAAATATTTGCTAATGATAAATGGAGAATCTCTTTACCTTATTGATGGCGATTATTCAGTCCGGACTGAAAAAAGTGACATTTTCGAATATCGACCAGATTACCCTGCGCATCCCAAGTTCTCATTTACATCATCACAGAAAACCGACAACTTTTTCAATAGTTGCCCAATAAACGCAATTATTAGTAAAGGCCAGATTAATAAATGGAACAATCTAAAACAAATATATATAACTAATTATCCCTGTGGAAGATATGGTGAAATGCTTGTAAGTGATAATTATTATTCAACTTTGCAGGTAGAATATAATAATGAAAACATTTATAATGATTCCTTTAGTGCTTGGTGGCCCGAACGTCGTGATGATGGTGTCTATAAACTTACCTTAACAAACTCGAATGTTAAGGTTGATGACATTCCTGGCAAGAATGTGACAACAGTCTATTTTGATCAAACAAAAGAAGATTGGAATTCTCCTGTACTGAAAATGTTGCAGTTCCGTGATGCAGATAATAATGTTACTGATCGATTTGAAACAACCAATGATGGCATTATTATGTTTGCTGGTGCCGACTTTGAACCTAAATCGAAAACATATATCGATGATTATGGCTATGAACAAACTTGGGAGTATGAAGAATGCCAACCTATGACAGTTGAAGTAAGCTATGCTCCTTACGGCAGTGAGGATTGGCAGATGCTTGAGGGCATTGAGCATCAGTCGGAGTTTGACGACATTCCTGGCATGGGATTCTTCTATAGTGGTTCGCTGGCTTCGGTTAATGTTCCGAGCGAGAATAAATGGTATGACCTGAAATTCCGCTTGGTCGATGAGTCGGGCAACTGGCAAGAACAGATTTTAAGTCCTGCGTTCAAAATAGAGTCGTTGACCCCAGATGCGATAACCGAGATCAGCAACAGCGACGCTACCGAGGTTGCGCGTTACAGCGTTGACGGTCGTCTTATTACTACTCCAGAGCCAGGTATCAACATTGTAATGATGAGCGACGGCACCACTCGCAAGGTTTTGGTTAAGTAACCTCCAGCCAATTTTTCTCCACTCTCCACACAAAACAACTCTTGCCTTGAAGCCTGTGATGCTTCAGGGCAAGATTGTTATCTGCCGCAATCAATAAAAAATGATATTGACCGCGGCAGCGCCGCGAGCAAGAACAATACGGTACCTACGACGACGATAATAACGACATCCAAGAAGAAGAGCAAAAGTGAACAAAAAGGACTGGTTCCTTTTTGTTCACTTCTTTATTCACAATCACTTAGTCATGCGATTTATAGCTCGGCGTCTTCGGCTTGCTTTTTTAATTTATCAAGACTATTGTTTAAATAAACTAGTCCTATTTGTTTTCTATTAAAAAGAGTCAAGCATATAGTGCTGGTTCCATCATCAAAAACAAGAGACTCCTCATCGGAAAACAAATAATAATCTTCATATTTCTTCTCTAATTTCTCCTTTAGAGTTTCAAGAATATAAAGTACCTCTGAATAGTTTTTTTCATCATACTTGAAGAATTTAATCTCATATAAAGTATTATTATAAAAACCAAATGTCATTGCCGACCAATGCATACCGGCATAATCAAGTCCACTTTGAGGTTCGATACCCAGAACATTATTATTTAAAGCAAGACATTCATAACCTTTTTTCTGTATTACATTTACAACTTGATCTTTAGAACTTACTCCTAATGACAAGTCCCAAACATTTGTATTTATCTTTGCGTTGATCGACAATGCCATCAAAAGCATTAATGATAGAGAGATTATCTTTTTCATAATTGTATTGATTTAATTTCTATTATTTTGCAAATATAGATAAAAAATGGGGGTTATTACTTATCAAGAATAATTTATTTGAATAAAAACATTTTACTCTGTTATCTGTCGATCAAGGGTTTAAGCAGGAGCTCGAAGATGTGGCAGTCGACGATGCGGTAATGTGGGTGGTAGGCCTCGTTGTAAACCTTACTGTGATGTACTGCCTGATTTTCTTTGCTAGCTTTAAGGAGCAATTCGCGTTCGCTAGAACCAAATCCTGGTTTTATCTCATCTAAAACCTCAATTATTATACCCCATTTTGTTGACCACTCCATGGCAGATTCCTGACGTGCTGCAGCGCTGTCGAGGAAAGCTCGCATCAACTCATCGGCTGTTATCAGTCCATCTTTTATTGCCTTTAAGTAAACTCTCACATAATAACCGTTTAATCCTATGGGCTCGTAATATAGACCACCACGCTCATCGCCCATAGTGGATAATTCATGGTTAAGGTAATTGCGCACTGCAGCAGTGTCGCTAATCATGTGCTCAGGTCCGAAATGTTCCTGATAGAAAGCCTTATAAACATCTTGCAACGTCGACTTTGGATAGTCGCTCAACTGCCGCTCCACAGCCATCCTAAGCGCCAGTTTATTTATTTCCTGTGCACTCAACATAGATAGGCTCATTGCCATAATTAGTATAGTAATAATTCTCTTCATTGCACTGTTGCCATGAGTTCGAATGGTAGGGCGCTGGTGATATGGGCGTTGTAGAAATTGCCGGGAATGAGAATGCGGTCTTTAGTGATAAGGACCTCAGGGTCCACCTCGGGTGAGTCGTATTGGGTGCGGCCTACGTAGTATTCCTTTTCCTCGCGGTCGATGATAACACGCTGTGTCGTACCCACTTTGCTTTCCTGAATCTCCATCGAAATAGATTCCTGCAGATTCATAAGCGCTTCAAGGCGAGCCTGCTTCACATCTTGTGGAATGTCATCACTAAGGTTATTTGCTGCCCATGTACCAATCTCCTCACTGTAGGCAAAAGCGCCCATGCGCTCAAACCGTACCTCACGCACGAAGTCCATCAATTCGTCAAATTCCTTGTCGCCCTCGCCTGGGAAACCCACCATGAGAGTGGTGCGCAGGTGCAATCCAGGTACTTCACGGCGCATGCGTTCGATTAGGCGTAGTGTCTCGTCACGGGTAATGTGACGGCGCATATTGGTAAGCACCTTGTCGCTGATGTGCTGCAAGGCAATGTCGAGATAGTTGCACACGTTACCGTGTCCTGCCATAACCGGCAGTATATCCCACGGAAATTGCGTGGGATAGGCATAGTGCAACCTTATCCACTCCACACCATCGATAGTTGCCATCTTATCGATAAGTTCGGGTAGCATCATCTTTCCATAAAGGTCAAGACCGTAGCTTGAGAGGTCTTGCGCTATCACGTTGAATTCTTTCACGCCACGGTCCACCAGGTTGCGAGTCTCATCAAGCAGTTGTTCCATGGGCACGCTCTTGTGACGCCCCGTGATGAGTGGAATGGCGCAGAAGGCACAGAAGCGGTTGCAACCCTCTGAAATCTTCATATAGGCATAGTGGGGTAGAGTAGTGAGGATGCGATCGCTAGCAAGGTCGTCACGGTAACTTTTGCCAAGGTCGTCGAGCATAAGTTTCCAGTTGAACTTGCCATAGAAGTGGTCCACCTCGGGTAATTCATCAGCTAATTCGGCCATAAAACGCTCGCTCAAGCAACCCATGACTATGAGGCGGCGTATCTTTCCCTGTCGCTTAGCCTCGCCAAGTTCGAGAATAGTGTTTATTGACTCCTCTTGAGCATCGGCAATAAAGCCGCAAGTATTTACAACCACTATTTCACCATCGATGTTGCTAGGATTGTGCTCCACTGTGTAGCCAGCTGCCTGCAACTGACGAATAAGGTGCTCCGAATCCACCAGATTCTTAGAGCACCCCAATGAGATAATATCTATTTTATTTCTTTTCATAGTTTTATCTAGAATATCTAGCTTGTCTAGAATTTCTAGTAAAAATTACTTCCCAAACAAAGATTTCACGAATTCTTCCTTGCGGAAAATTTGGAGGTCTTCCATGCGCTCGCCCAAACCAATATACTTAACAGGGATGTGGAACTGGTCACTGATGCCAACCACCACGCCACCTTTGGCAGTGCCGTCGAGCTTGGTAATAGCCAGAGCATTTACCTCGGTGGCAGCCACAAACTGCTTAGCCTGCTCAAAGGCATTTTGTCCAGTGGAACCATCAAGCACCAGCAGAACCTCGTTGGGAGCATCGGGCAACACCTTCTTCATAGTGTTCTTAATCTTTGTGAGCTGATTCATCAGACCCACATTGTTGTGCAGACGACCAGCGGTGTCAATAATAACCACGTCGGCATCTTGAGCCTTGGCACTAGCCACGGTGTCGTAGGCTACCGAAGCTGGGTCGGTACCCATCTTGTGCTTGATGACGGGAACACCCACGCGCTCGCCCCAAATCTCGAGTTGCTCATCGGCAGCGGCACGATAGGTATCGGCAGCGCCAAGCACGACCTTGTTGCCAGCCTGAGTAAACTGATAAGCGAGTTTGCCAATAGTTGTGGTTTTTCCCACACCGTTAACACCCACCACCATGATGACATAGGGCTTTTTGTCTTCATCAACAGTAAAGTCCTCACGGTTAGCATTATCATTGTCGACAAGCAATTGAGTAATTTCCTCGCAAAGCATGTCGTTAAGCTCATCGGTCGACGTGTATTTGTCACGGGCCACACGATCCTGAATGCGGTCTAGAATCTTGAGAGTGGTGTCGACACCCACATCACTGGTAATGAACACCTCCTCGAGGTTGTCGAGCACCTCATCGTCGATAGTCGACTTGCCGGCAACAGCCTTTTTGAGTTTAGAAAATAGTCCTTCCTTGGTTTTATTTAATCCGCTGTCGAGAGTTTCTTTTTTCTCCTTGCTGAAAAACTTAAAAAAAGCCATGTATAGTTAAGTTTTAAGTGAAAAGTAATTACTATTCGGGATAATTCAGATTTTCATGATGCATGTCGTTAAGCACCTCAACTAGATATTTGCGGGCTTCCCACTTAGCCATTGGCAAGTTATTCAGCATATAGTTGCCGCACTCCATAGCGCTAGCACCTGGAATATCCTCGTCAAAGTTGGCAATAAAGGTGAAAAGTTCCTGCATGAGAGGCACTATATCGGCCGACTCTAGGTCGCCCTGCATCAATAGGTAGTTACCTGTGCAGCATCCCATTGGTCCCCAATACACAATCTTGCTACCCCACACAGGGTGATTGCGCAAGAAAGTGGCAGCCAAATGCTCAATAGTGTGCAAAGCACCCTGACTAACTGCAGGCTCACGGTTGGGCAACTTCATGCGAATATCGAAAGTGGTTATAATGCCTCCACCTTCTATTTTATCTTTTCGTGACACATACACACCACGCAACAGCCTAGTGTGATCAATAGTGAAACTTGCGATTTTTTCCATTTGTAGTGTTATTACTTATTTCAAATTTTGAAGAATTTCGCGAACAATAGCTAGTGTATGAGCTGGGGCATCAACCCAGAAATCACTATACTGCTGAGAATTGTCATGACCTGCAACAGGAGAATCGCTGATTGCACGCATGCTCACAAACGGAGTTTTCATCACATAGCAAGTCTGCGCAATAGCACCGCTCTCCATATCAACAGCCAGTGCTTCGGGAAAATGTTCCTGAATGGTTGCTATCTGATCAATTGTGTATACAAATTGATCACCACTCACAATGAGTCCACAATGCACCCCCTCTTTATTCTCAATCATATTGATGACATTGCTTGCACCATCGAAATATAGCGGCAAGCCCTGAACTTGGCCATAGCTCACTTCATCGTCAAAGCCACCACACCACACGTCGTGATAGCACACTTGCCTACCCACCACCATGTCCATAACGTTGACATTGCTGTTCATGGCACCTGCTACACCAGTGTTGATAACAAGCTCGGGATTATAATTATCAATCATGGCGACTGTACCTATTGCGGCATTAACTTTTCCAATGCCACACTTCATGGCAGCAATTTTGTGCTTACCAATTGTTCCGCAATAGAACTTGATACCGTTGTTCTCGCTCACTCTCATGTTTTCTAGCATGGGCTTGAGTAACTCCAGCTCCTTGCTCATTGCTACTATTATTCCTATTCTCATAATGCTAAACCTATTAGAAATTACAAAATTAGTGAAAAATTTATACCTTAGCAAATCGCATGACAATTTCTATTATAAAAAGTTGATTATTGCCATTATTGCCAAGCCAAGCAATACTATTGCTATTATTAATTTATATATTGAGCGATTAATGCGGCGCTCAAGTTGTAGATGCAACTCCTCAAGACTATCAATCTTGCCAGTTATGCAATCGCCGGCAATCATATTGAGCCGCTTATCGTTATATCCCACTTGACTGATAACTTTTAATAATATGTCACCCCAGTCTTTAATATTTTTCTGTTCATTGATACTAGCACTAAACACCTCAATGTTCTTGTAATCGGATGTAAAAATTATAGACTTAGGAGTTAATTGTCCATTTTTCGATATATTATCACTATCTCTTATTTCAATAAGTTGCTCAACAAGAGGATGTAGCAATTTATACAAAACACGTGGAGAAACTTTTTCTCCACGTGATAATATTGTTTCGAGTGAAATGTAATTCATTTACTCGGTCTTAGGCTTTGGTTCCTCGGTTTTGGCAGGAGCCGATGACTTTTGACCATTATTGAGGTTTACCTGCTCGCGGCTACCGTCGGCCTTGCGAATGTTAAGAATTCCCTTCTCGGTGTCCTCAAAACCAATAGCCTCGGCACCACCCTGATGTATCTTGGTGTTCTTGCCAGTGGTGCGGTCGTAGCGAACTACACTACCATCCTTCAAACGGAACACCTTATAATTTCCTGCTTGCTTGGTCTCGACAATGTCATCCTTACTGAACATAGGACTATCCTTGTCTTTTTCCTCGCCCACTGCAGTGGGAGCAGGAGTAGAAGCCTCGGTAGGAGCAACTTCTTGCTGTACTGGCTGCTCGGCAACAGGTTGCTGAACTTGTTGTACTTGTTCCTCAGCCTTATTTTCAGTATTATTAGGATCTCCATCAGTGATGCTAAGAATGCGAATAAAGTTGCGCGCCTGCTCATTCATCCATTTCACAGTTTCACTTGAACCTTGAGCTGGACGGCATACAATAGCCTGCTCGCTGTTAACATTTTGGAAAGTTCCTTCGTAGGTTGCCGAAGTAATATTTCTCGACTCCACATCATAGAGATTGAGTACCACGCTCGCGCGATTGCTGGTTTCACCCTTAGGAGTGCTGAGAAAAGCATAGAAGAAATATTTCTTACCACCAATTTCAGGCGCTTGTGGTATCATATCGACTCCAGCCTTAAGCTTATTTTGATCGAACGACACCTCACGTCCAGCAGTTGAAATTTGCTTGATGTGCTCAGGATCAATAGTCCACTTTTCCCCATTTTGAATGAGCTCATAGAGTTTATAGAATGAGTCATCACCCTTATCGGACTGAGTTATACCAATAATTTTATCGTTCTTGCCTGGCTCAGTACCCGAGATGCGCATTGCATAAACGATGGTGGCACCGTCGCCCACATAATTATTTTCATTAAGTGCACGTGACAATGCGTCGGCCGATGCACTGTTACTATTGTCAACAATACTTACTGGCTGTGCTTCCTCCCTATTCTTATCACCACTAAAATACATCTTATTGATGGCAAAAATAGCCAAGAAAGCCAATACGCCAATGCCTATCACTACATATCGAGTGATTTTGTTATTCTTATTATTTCGTTCGTCACGACGAGTATTACGATTGTCATCGCTCCAATCTTCATAGTCACGACGATAACCTCTTGCTTCTGATTCAATTCGACTTCCACAACGATTGCAGAATGCCGAATCCTCGGGTAACGTATTACCACAGTTAGGGCATTTAATTGTACTCATAATAAATATATATTCTCGTTTAACTTTGTGCAAAGGTAATGCAACTAACCATATTTTCAAAATTAATATTCACTTTTTTTATTAAAGGTGTAGTTATCAACATTTGGGTTGTTAATAACCCTGTAAATAGTGGTGAAAAAAAAATTGAAAAAAAGTGGAGAAAAAATTTGTTTTTTGCTAACTCACCCGGCTTATAAAATAGTTGTCATTATCCAAATATTTTCATCACATTCTTTCATTTTTATTTTGAACAAGTTTTATAGTAATTTTGTTTATTATTTATCAATTTTTTTATTAACTTTGCAAATTGTAAACACAATGTTAATAACCTATTTAATTCATTATAAATCAATTTTTAAAGTTGTTGATAATACTTTAATAATTAACTTCAAAACTATAATAATTCAAAAAGCAATAGTTTAATAAAAAAGTTTTCAACTCAATTAACAGGCTATTATCATCACTATATTTCTTTTTATAAAAATATAAATATAAAACATTAATATATTATGAATGTTGACAAAGGATATGTTGAGGCAACAATTCCCGAGGGAATAGATCTCAAGGAAGAAATACTTAGGCTCAAGAAAGTGAGGAATGCCGTTATAATGGCTCACTTCTATCAGCGTGACGAAATACAAGACCTTGCCGACTACATTGGCGACAGTTTGGCCCTGGCACAACTTGCACAGGAGGTTGAGGCACCGGTGATTGTGCTGTGTGGTGTGCATTTTATGGGCGAGACTGCAAAGATTTTGAGTCCTGACAAAATTGTTATTGTACCTGATCTCAATGCCGGTTGCTCGCTGAGCGACAGCTGTCCTGCCGACGAATTTGAGGCATATATAAAGGAGCATCCAGGTCACACTGTTATTAGCTATGCTAATACCAGTGCAGCGGTAAAAGCTCTCACCGATGTAATAGTAACCAGTGGCAACGCCAAGCAGATTGTTGACAGTTTTCCCGAGGATGAAAAACTCATTTTTGGCCCCGACCGCAATTTGGGTAACTACATTAATAGCATCACAGGCCGTAACATGCTTGTGTGGGATGGCTATTGCGAGGTTCACGAGAAATTCTCAATTAAGAAGATTATGGAACTTAAGCAGGAACATCCCGATGCTCAAGTGCTTGTACATCCCGAATGTCCAAAGCCAATTCGTCTTATTGCCGATAAGATTGGTTCCACCAAGGCTTTGCTAGATTATTCAGTTGCTAGTGAATGTAATAAGTTTATTGTTGCTACCGAGAGTGGCATAATCTATGAGATGAAAAAACGTTGTCCCGACAAGGAGTTTATTCCTGCTCCTCCCGATGATGCAGGCTGCGCATGTAATGAGTGTGCTTATATGAAACTTATAACTCTTAAAAAACTGTATAATTCGCTCAAATATTTGGCACCAACAATTGAGGTTGACGAGGAAACCCGCGTCAAGGCCGTGCGACCCATCGAGCGCATGCTAGACATTTCTAATCGCTTGGGATTAATAAAGAAATAGGTTAAGTGTTTTGCTGTCATAGTAAAATACTATTAAGCAATATTTAAAACTACTATCATGAAAAAATCAATTTTATTATTAACCATAATACTTAATTTTACAACCGTTATGGCACAGACAAGTGTACTGAATTTCACAGTGAAAGACCGCAAGGGCAATGATATTGCCTTGAGTGAATATAAGGGCAAAGTGCTGCTCATAGTTAACACTGCCACTAAGTGTGGATTTACTCCTCAATATGAGGAACTTGAAGCGCTTTACAAGGCTTATAAAGATAAGGGTCTTGAGATTCTCGACTTTCCTTGCAACCAGTTTGGCAACCAGGCTCCTGGCACCGAGGATGAGATTCACAGCTTCTGCACATTGAATTTTGGTACCGAGTTTCCACAATTTAAGAAGATAGAGGTAAATGGCGAGAATGAGGATCCGCTGTTTACCTTCCTCAAGAAGGAAAAAGACTTTGAGGGCTTCAATCTTGAGCATCCAATTGGCAAAATTCTTGACGAGATGATGACAAAGGCCGATCCTGACTATGCCAGCAAGCCCGACATCAAGTGGAACTTCACTAAGTTTCTGGTTGATGGCGATGGCAAAGTAATTGCTCGCTATGAGCCCACTCACGACATCAAGCTCATTGAGCAGGATATTGTTAAGCTGCTCGAGGGTAAGAAAGATTGTTGCTGCTGTGGCAAATAAGTATTTGATATAAAATATTAAAGGGTGTGTCAATTTATTTTGACACACCCTTGTTATAAATAAATGACAGTGCTATTGGTTATTTGCCAAAGTAGCGCTTCAACAGGCCAGTGAAGCCTTGTCCGTGGCGAGCCTCGTCGCGGGCCATCTCGTGAACTGTGTCGTGGATGGCGTCGAGATTTTGTTGCTTAGCGAGCTTGGCAATGCGGAACTTGTCCTCGCATGCACCTGCCTCGGCAGCGGCGCGCTTCTCAAGATTGGTCTTGGTGTCCCAAACGATTTCACCCAGCAATTCAGCAAATTTAGCAGCATGCTCGGCTTCTTCAAATGCATAGCGTTTGAAAGCCTCGGCAATTTCGGGATATCCTTCACGATCGGCTTGGCGTGACATTGCAAGATACATACCTACCTCGCTGCACTCGCCCTCGAAGTGAGCTTTCAGTCCTGCGAGAATTTCGGGGTCTACACCCTTAGCCACTCCCAGAGTGTGCTCGGCAGCATAGGCCACTTCTTCGTCCTCTTTGAGTTCTTTGAACTTCTCGGCTGGTTGTTTACATTGTGGACACTTCTCGGGAGGTGTGTCACCTTCATGAACATAACCGCACACTGTGCATATCCATTTTTTTGCCATAATCAATTGATTGTTTTGTTGTTGTGAAAATTAAGTTAGTAAATTAGTCTTATTGATAATTGTGCATCTAAAAACGAGGCATCGATTAAATGTTTATTCAACTACTTCCTCAAAATCCTCAGGGCCAACGCCGCACAATGGGCATTCCTCGGGAGGAGCCTCGCCCTCATGAACGTAACCGCAGATGGTGCATTTCCATTTTTTCATAATAGTTTTGTTTTAAAGTGAATAATTATAGTTAATTAACTGATTATCAAGTTTACAAATATATGGTAAATATTTGATATTACAAAATTTTTTACGAAAAATTTTAAACTTTATTACAATTATAGTGGTCAAATGATAAAAAAAGGTGGTAATAGCGATATTAAACAAAAAGATTTTGCTAACTTTGCAACCATAATAAATAGTTTAAGATTAATAATAAAAAAACTACAGATATGAAAAAATTAAGTATTACCCTATTATTGACGGTTATTTTATTGGGCTTTAGCTCCTGCGACCGTCACTTCTGGTCACCCATATCGGGGTCACGTTGGTATGCGATTGAGGGTGTTGAGGGCTACACTCACTATCCCATCTACACTACCGACTACGATTATATGGAGATTCAGTTCTATACCAACGGCACTGGTTCGATGTCGTTCTATGATGACTACGGATATTGGGGCACCTATGGATTTGAGTGGGACGACAATGGAAGTAGCATTAGAATCTACTACTATGATGGTGGACATGACACTTTCTATTATGATTTAGATCATGGATATTTATATCTGTCGCGAAATCCTTACATGCAAAATTACACGGTATTCCAGCATTAAAGCTGCACCGTAGATAATATAAAAGCCTGGTTCAATCGAGCCAGGCTTTTTGTTTATAATTACATCACTTATTCCTTGTTTCCGTCTTCCACATCCTCAATCTGCTCGAGAATGTCGCGGAAATGACGCTGAGTTTTGAAGTGCACTTTAAGTCCTAACACGGCACCTGCAGTAACGCATATTATAAACCATGGGATGAAATATTTAAGGAAGTCACCTTCCATCTTTTGAGTCATTTCCCAGCCAGCCCAAGCAGCCCATCCTATTGCTACTGGAATTCCGAAATATGGCCACATTGCATCGCGCTTTTGTGCTTCAAGGGTTTTACGCTTAGTGTCGAGCAAGTTGTTGCTCACGAAATCATTTTTGCGCATCTCGTGTCCGTTGTAGATGCAGAATCCAATTACAGCCAGCATAAGAAAACTCATCGCAATCCACAATGGTATAGACAGTCCGTTGAGCATAACAAAGGCCCAGTAGCCATAAGGAATCATTGCAAATGCGATAATAGAAATTACGAGATATCGCTTATTGATTGTGCTCACGCTGTTTTTTACGGCGCGACGAATAAGTCGGTCATTAACTATCGTTTGATCGTCGAGTTTATTTTTCAATATTGCCATTTGCTGGCGCATTTCGTTAAGTTCGAAGTCCATAATTTTGAGAGTTTTAGTCGTTCATGTTTTTAAGTTGTTCTTTGATGCGGTAGAGGCGGCTGCTCACGTTGGTGGTCGAGATTCCCACCACCTGGCCAATCTCCTCATAGGGCATGTTTTCGAGCCACAGCAGCACGATGGCGCGGTCAAAGGGTTTGAGCCTGCTGATGCGCTTGTGCAGCATGTCGATTTGTCGAGTGTCTTCATCACGGTCTTCAAAAAGGTTGATGTTCATCGACAGCGGTTCGGTTGTGTTGCGGCGCTTCTTGCGGTCGATTGAGATGCAGGTGTTGAGCGTGACGCGGTAGATCCACGTTTTCACGTCGCTGCGGTTCTCAAAGCCCTCAAATCCTCGCCACATGTTGATGACCGCCTCTTGGAAGAGGTCGTTCACCTCGTCGGCATCTTTTGAGAACATGTAGCACACAGTATATATGGTGCTCTTGTTCTGCTTGATGGTTTGAGCAAATTTGCTTTCTAGTTCGTTCATTTTTTTGTTTTTTAAAAGCTTTTTTTGTCCGTTAGACGCACTACTCTCAAAAAAGTCACACAAAAATAAAAAAAAATTTTCAATGAGCAGTAAAATAGTGGAGTAGTCTCTACAGTGGTGTATAATTTGGTTTAAATAATTTTTTAATAATAATAATTTGTATATCTTTGCCTAGAGATTTGTTTTTGTAATTAAATGTTTTTACTAACGAAAAACTTATTGATATGAAAAGAAAAACTTTGGCAATCTTGTTTGCCTTTTTTGCTCTTGCCATGGTGGCTCAAAATGGTATTAAAGTGAACTATAAAGGCGCGAAACCCACTATCAGCGACTTTGCGTGGGCCTATCTCTCTGCTATGGACGATGAGGACGAATGCGGAATGGAAGCAATAAATGCCTTCAGGGAAGCTTTCATTAAGCACCGCAAAGGTCAGCCACAAAATAAGGGCGAGAAATTTATCATTGATGAGAAGAACGGTTTCATAGTTTATGAAACAAAATATGAAGGCATTGTTGACCGTAAGGAGATGTGCTATTGGAACGAGGCTGACGGAAAACACAAACTGTTTGCATTTAACAATATGAATACGCTTGAAAATGGTAAGCCCATCTTCACCGAGTTAAGCGATATTACGTTCTATCGCTACAATAATGCAACTAAGAAGATGGTCCTTTGTGATGCTCCAGGTTTCAAAGTAGACTATGGTAGCGCTTATGCACTGCCACGCATCGGCAAGGACATTGTTGTTACTAAGTGGACTGATAACGGAAAGAAAACACAGAAGACGCTTAAGTGGAACGGCCGTAGATTCACTAAATAAAATAATTTTATAATTAAGATATAGCTCACCAAAACAATTCGGTGAGCTTTTTTATTTATTAATTTGTTAGTTGACGAAATAATCGCTATTTTTGTCCTTGAAAACTATATTTATATATTCACTTTTTAATACCAAATTAATTATGAAAAGGTTCTTATCAATTTTTGCGTTACTCGCAGTATTAATTACAGTATCGGCCCCAATAGTAACCGCTAAATCACAGAACGACATGTTAATAGCTAAATCTTCATCTCGTGTTCGTTGTGATTTAATGGGAAATGTGGGAGGTCAAACTGTATTTCTAATCATTAATGGTAAGTCAGGTTATTACACTACCGATGATGGTGTTAGACGTACAGTGAAAGTTGTTTCCTATGGTGGAGGTCACATGGTGTTAAAAGCTTATCTTCGTGGTAAGTATATTGGAACATTCGATGGTCGTTATCAATCTTATAATGGCTATATGAGCAACTATGAAGGTAGTTTTAAAAGTGTGCGTGGTGGAAGTTTGAGTTTCTACTTTGATACATATGAAGGTTCTTATATGTAATGCATTTCTAATTATAGGTAGGTTAAATTTATAGGCAGTCTGCACATGAGCAGACTGTTTTTTTTATTATTAACGTGGTATAGTATAAATAATTTGGCATGGATTTTGCTTAATGAGTTTTAGATTGCCGTTTTTTTTAGTGTAGTGTTTAAAAAGTGGAAAAAAATCACTAATTTTACACGTTCTAAAGAAAAGCTAATTATTAATCCTTAAATATATAAAGTTATGATTGAGTATTTTCAAGCCAACTTGTGGCAATTTTGGGCTCTCATTGGTGTCCTTTGCCTGATTCTTGAGCTCACATCGGGTGACTTTTTCATTATGTGCTTCTCGATAGGTGCTTTTGTTACCGCACTGGTAGCAGCTTTCGGAACCAGTTTTACGGTTCAGCTTATCGTGTTTGCTATTGCTTCACTGTTGTGCCTGCTCTTCGTGAGGCCGTTGGCTCTCAAGTATTTTCATCGCAAGGATCCCGACCGACTCAGCAACGTTGATGCAATGGTGGGACGCCGCGGAGTGGTTACCGAGACAATTCCTGAGCGAGGACACGGACGCGTTAAGATTGACGGTGATTCTTGGAAAGCCTGCGGTGTTGATGATTTGGCTATTGCCAAGGGAACCCGAGTTGAGGTTACCGAGATAAACAGCATTATCATCACAGTAAAACCCTGTGAATAAAAATTATGTAAAATAATAACTCTAAATTTATTTATATTTATGGAATTAAACACCTCTTTAATTGTCCTAATCACCCTAGTGGTGCTGGTGCTCATTTTCATTAAGATGAGCCTCGTAATCATCTCGCAGAGCGAGACTAAGATTGTGGAGCGACTGGGTAAATACCATGCTACTCTCAAGCCAGGTATTAACATCATCATTCCGTTTATCGACCGTGCCAAGACAATCATATCACTTGCCAACGGACGTTATGTGTATACCAACAAGATTGACCTGCGTGAACAAGTCTATGACTTCGACAAGCAGAACGTTATCACCAAGGATAATATCCAGATGCAGATTAATGCGTTGCTCTATTTCCAGATTGTGGATCCATTCAAGTCGGTGTATGAGATTAGCAATCTGCCCAACGCTATCGAGAAACTCACGCAGACCACCCTGCGTAACATCATTGGTGAGCTTGAGCTTGACCAGACTCTTACCTCGCGCGACACCATCAACAGCAAGCTGCGTGCAGTGCTCGACGACGCTACCGACAAGTGGGGTGTGAAAGTTAACCGTGTTGAGTTGCAAGACATCATGCCACCGGCAAGCGTGCTTCAGGCAATGGAGAAGCAGATGCAGGCCGAGCGTAACAAGCGTGCCACAATCCTCACTAGCGAGGGTGAGAAGGCTGCCGTTATTCTGCAGTCGGAAGGTGAGAAGACTTCGACCATCAACCGTGCCGAGGCCGAGAAGCAGAAAGCTATACTCGCTGCCGAAGGTGAGGCTCAGGCTCGCATTCGCCGTGCCGAGGCCGAGGCTGTCGCAATCAATCAGGTTTCGGAGGCTGTGCGCAACAGCACTAATGTGGGAGCTAACACCAACCCTGTTAACTACCTGCTCGCCAAGAACTACATCGACACGCTGCAGACTATCGCCGGAGGTCCCGCAACCAAGACCGTTTACCTCCCCTACGAGGCAAGCAATCTCATGGGCAGCATAGGCGGCATCAAGGACATGTTCAAGATGGAGTAGTTTAGCACAACGCATCTAGCAAAAACACAATTCAAAGTAATGCTTCGATTCAATTATCGAAGCATTATTTTTTTGTTGAATAATAAGATATTTTTTTTGAATATGTTCTTTTATTTAAATAATAATGATTGTTGTTTCTCAAAATGTTTATTAAATTTGCGCTTTGATGATTATCTATAAAAAAGGCTTATTATGAGTAACTCGAAGCATTTGTTTACGGCTATAGCGATGGTGGCTGCAGTAGCAATGTCGGCTTGGGGTAATCCCATTGATTGGGCTAAGGCCGAAGCGGTAGCCACACAGTTTGCTCAAACCAAAGTGTCACAGGCAGGAAACGCGCAATGGCAACGTGTTGCCAGGAGAGGCATCTCGACAAGCGACGGCAATGCCTCTCTCTATGTATTTAATCGTGCTAATGGCCATGGTTTTGTAATCGTTGCCGGCGATGATGCTGCCGAGCCCATTCTGGGCTATTCCACTGAGGGCAGCTTCAGTTATGACGACATGCCCGACAACCTGCGCTATTGGCTTGAACTCAATGAACTTTATGTCAAAGCATGCGCTAGCCGTCAGGGACTGGCACGACAGACTTCGCAGGGCACTCCCGTTGTCGCACCTTTGCTTGGCGATATTCTGTGGGGTCAGGGTAGCCCTTATAATGATATGTGTCCCACCTATGGTAGCGGCACACACTATTATGTGGGCTGCGTGGCAACAGCTGCCACGCAGATAATGCGCTATTACAGTTATCCTGAGCATGGAGTAGGGAGCAAGACCATCACTGTCGACGGGCAGAGCGTGACAGCCAACTTTGGCAACACTACCTACGACTGGAACAATATGCTTCCCACCTATGATGGCGTGAACTATACCGCTGTTCAGGGTAACGCTGTAGCCACGATTGCCGCCCATTTCGGTGTTGCCGTCAATATGGAATATCAGCAGAATGGCAGCGGAGCGCACTCGATGGACGTGCCTCACGCGCTGCGCGAATATTTCACCTATGACCAGGCTGTGACCATGCGCAAGCGTGACTATTACAGCAGCAGTGAGTGGCTGCAGTTCATCAAGGCAGAGCTTGATGCAGGCCGTCCAGTGTATTATGCAGCATCTAGCGATGTGGGCAGCAGTGGCCATGCCTTTGTGTGTGACGGTTATGACACCGAGGATTTTGTTCACATCAACTGGGGATGGTATGGCACCAGTAATGGCTACTTCCTCGTGAGTCACCTTGACCCGGATGACTTGGGTATTGGTGGCGGAACAGGTGGATATAATGTTGATCAGGAGATTATTACAGGCATTCAGCCTCCCGTGGGTGGAACTACCTATGAGCGCCCGCTTTATAACTCGCTGAGCATGCGACTCATCACGCAAAGTGCTAATGACTTTAACGTGATGATTACCGTCGAGAACTTCGATACCAAGCCATTCACTGGCGACCTGGGAGTGGTGCTGGTGCGTGATGGCCAGATTGTCAAGGTACTGAAAACTGAGCAGCGCAACATAGCTGGTTTTGCCAATGGACACACTGGATTGCTTGCCATGGCATCAATCTACGACATTCCAAAGCAGGTGGGCAATGATGTGCCCGATGGCGAGGCAACAGTATGGATGGCATTCCGCGAGGACAGTCAGTCGCCATGGCAGCTCATGCGTTATTGCCGTGGCCGCGATAGCCGCAACAAGCCCTATGTGGGTTTCTTCAAAACCCAGGTATCAAATGGCTACATCCTCACTCTCGATGACAGCTGCTCGCATCCCGATGTAACGTTGCTATCGCCGCTTGAGCCTGAGGGCGAGGTCTATGCAAGTGGTTCGGCTCTTTTCAACCTGCACCTGCGCAACAACAGTCCCGACGTGCGCTTGCGCAACATCGTTGTGCGTTTCACGAGCACTGACGATGAAAGCCAGTATTTCGACTATGAGAACGAGGTCAATGTATATGACGAGGTCGAGGAAGATGTTTCACTGCTTGTGAATCTCGACGAGGAAATGCCTCAGGGCGAGTATCGCCTCACGGCTTTTGAGAAGGACTTTGAGGATTATCCTTTTGCGCTATCACAGGGCGACGGCATCGTCAATTTGTTGCCAGCAGCGCAAACTCCAGTCATGCGACTCACAACTGCTGTGCAGTGGCGACGGGCCGACTCGCAAGATTTCATTAACCAGGGTGATAACATCTACTTCGCACTCAGTGCACGCAACTACGGCAGCGCCGGTAATGTGGGTGTTATCCTTAACCTTGTTGATGTGAATGATCCGACAAAGAGCTATATCTATCAGCAGAGCAATGCCAATGTTGAGCGAGGTGAGGCTAAGGTTTTCTCTTTCTACCGTAAATTGCCTGTTGATCCTGGCAACTATAAGGTTGTAATCAGCTATGTGACCGATGACGGGAAAACTACCATTGATCCCAACAATGACGTGTATCCTCTCGTTATCACGGTGGGTGAGGCCGATAACATTTTCTTGAATGCCGTTTCAATCGACTTGCCTGATTATGTGGTCAAGGGCGAGAGGCTAGAGGGCACTTTGACGCTCAGCGCACCCACCGCTCACAACGGATATGTCTATGTGCGCATGAGGCAGTATACGCTCACCAACGGCGGAATCCTCTATATGGGCAACCAGCAGATTCCCGCCGGCGAGGAACGCACCATCAACATCTCCAGCCGCATCGACTTTGAGCCAGGACGCTACTTGATAATGGTAGAAGCAAAACGCGGCTCGACCGAGGGCACCGTGGGCAACTACGTTAATTGCTACAAACTCATCGATGTGGTTACTGAGCCCCCAGTAGTAGCTATTCCTGGTGATGTAAACGGTGATGGAGTGGTGACATCGGCCGACGTCACTGCCCTTTACAATTTTATGCTTAACAACGACGCTACAGCAATTGTCAATGGTGACCAAAATGGCGATGGTAACATAACATCTAGCGACGTTACCGCTGTCTACAACATCATCCTCGGCAACTAACATTGTTTTTATAAAGAAATTATCGCTTTTGACTTTCTGACGAAGATCGATGCGACAAAAAAATCTATGCAAATCTGCAATCGTACTGCAGATTTGCATAGATTCTCAGATAATAATTCTGTTATTTTACAAAACCGAATTGAGGTTCGAATAGCATTTATTATTTTGGATTATAAGGCTGTATGTGCTTAAACTTGCACCATGAGGTGTCATTACGGAATGCCTCTACATCAGGTACGTAGAGCGTAACGCGGTCAAAATGGTACGGTTCAAAGATTGAGTCTATTACCGTCACCCATCCTCCATTACCAATGTGTGGTGGGTGTTCTAGATTTGGCATTATTATTTTTTTAAGGTTGGTACAACCCTTGAAGGAGTTTTTCTGTATGCCAAAACTTGGAGGGTCAAGCGTCACATTTTCAAGTTTATCCATGTTGCGAAAACAACCGAACCCAAGTTCGCCACTTATCCAAGTGTTACCGTTAAA
>JAEEGI010004661.1_pt1 | contig 31970 bp, 22 predicted proteins | sample 8958751 | NCBI WGS metagenome assembly JAEEGI01 (sample SAMN16246545, study PRJNA631951) | gut metagenome | biome: gut microbiome; feature: rumen; material: KS-attached | host: Bos | place: Iran: Karaj | collected 2018-10
CAACGGCTACAAGGACGAAGACTTTATCGAGCTTGCTCTCCTCGCACAGAAGATGGGCAAGAAGATTTTCATTGTCGTCGAAAAGATGAACGAGCTTCACCTGGTTGTAGACTTGTCTCGTCGAATCGGCGTGCGCCCGAACATCGGTATTCGCATCAAGCTTGCAAGCTCTGGCAGCGGCAAGTGGGAAGAATCCGGCGGATACCACAGCAAGTTCGGTCTCAACAGTTCTGAACTTTTAGAAGCTCTTGACTACATCAAGGAAGAGAAGATGGAAGACTGCATGAAGCTCATCCACTTCCACTTGGGTAGCCAGATTACGAACATTCGCCATATCAAGAATGGACTCCGCGAAGTGTCGCAGTTCTACGTTCAAATTAGAAAGATGGGCATGGGCCTTGAATTCGTGGACGTGGGCGGCGGCTTGGGCGTCGATTACGATGGCACGCGCAGTTCTAACGCAAGTTCCGTGAACTATTCCATCCAGGAATACGCAAACGACGTTGTGTACGCGATGTTCGAAGCATGCGAAAACGCCGATGTTCCTCACCCGAATATCATTGCGGAATCGGGCCGTGCTCTTTCGGCTCACCATTCCATTTTGGTATTCAACGTGCTCGAAACGGCTGGTCAGGCATTCTTTGACGAAAGCGTTCACGAGATTAGCGATGACGCGCCGGAAGCACTGAAGGACTTGTACGGCATTTACAAGAGCCTTTCTCCGAAGAACTTGCTCGAAAGCTGGCACGATGCCATGCAGATTAACGACGACACCTTGAGCGGTTTCAAGATGGGCGACGTGGATTTGCAGACGCGCGCTATGAGCGAACGTTTGTTCTGGAGCATTGCCCGCAAGGTGGACTTGCTCGCACGCGACTTGCGCCATCCGCCTTATGAATTGAGCGAACTCCCACGCTTGCTTGCCGAAAAGTACTTCTGCAACTTCAGCCTTTTCCAGAGCCTCCCGGACAGCTGGGGCGTGGATCAGGTGTTCCCGATTATGCCGATCCAGCGTTTGGACGAAGAGCCGACGATTGAGACGACGATTCAGGACGTGACTTGCGATAGCGATGGCAAGATTGACATGTTCGTTCGCGGTGGCGAAGTGGCACGCACCATTCCTCTCCACCCGATCAAGAAGGACGAACCGTACTTTATCGCGGTTTACCTCGTCGGCGCTTACCAGGAAATTCTCGGCGACCTCCACAACCTCTTTGGCGATACGAACGCTGTGCACATTGTCTGCAACGACAAGGGCGGCTACGATATCGACAAGGTGATTGACGGCGAATCCGTGGAAGACGTGCTCGACTACGTGAACTTCAGCGACAAGGCTCTTGTCCGCAACATGGAAAACTGGGTCACGCGCTCTGTGAAGGAAGGAAAGATTACGCTTCAGGAAGGCAAGGAATTCTTGAACATCTATCGTTCCGGACTTTACGGATACACGTACTTGGAGTAGAAATTAGGGCATAGGTTTTAGGTTGTAGGTATTAGCAACACGCGCTAAAGAACGTCATCAAAAAAAACGACGATGCCGTAATTATTTATAACCTAATACCTGTCACCTATCACCTAAAAACCTTATTATGATTCACGAAATTGCACCGCACAAGTTAGATAACGAATTTAAGACGATCGCTCCGAAGCCAACCGATTACTTGATTATTTTCAATGGCGAACAAACGCTTTTCAAGAAGGCGGGTGAAAATTTTGCCATCCCGCGTGTGAGCGATTTTCCGCAATGCGAATGTCACTACCTGATTAGCATCGACGATGACGCTTATTTCTTGTGCAATTCAAACCTGCTTGAAGTTCCTGAAGGCTACGAGTTCCGTGGCAACCGCACGTTCCGCACGCTCGAAAATCATTTGGAACGTCTCGGCGGAGCAACGTCGGCACATATCGCCAAATGGGAAAGTTTGAACAAATTCTGCGGCAAGTGCGGTCACCTCATGACTCGCGGCATCAAAGAACGTTCTATGATTTGCCCGGCCTGCAAAAATACGGTTTATCCCAAGATTTCGCCGGTCGTGATTGTCGCCGTGCATAACGACAACGAGCTTTTGATGGCACGCAATTTGGACAATCCGGACAAGACTCGAATGTTCCTGATTTCTGGATTCGTGGAAATCGGTGAATCGCTGGAACAGGCGGTCAAGCGCGAAGTCATGGAAGAAGCAGGCATCCGCGTGAAGAACATCAAGTACTTTGGCAGCCAGCCATGGCCATTCTCGGAATCGCTCATCTCGGGCTACACCGCAGAACTCGATGGCGATCCGACCATCCACATGCAAGAAGCGGAACTCGCCTGCGCCACTTGGGTCAAGCGCGAAGACATTCCCGAATACGACACAAGCGTGAGCATCAGCAGTTGCCTCATCGAAAACTTCCGCTCGGGATATACGATCAAGGAATAAGATTTAAAGAAAACGTGCGGTCGAGAAGCCGTGCATTTTCATTAAAAAGGAAGATCCGATCCCGGAACGGAGTCCGGGATGACACGCAAAAAATTACTTTTTCGAGGTTTTATCCGCTTTCTTCTTCTCTTTCGGAGCAGCGGCTTCCGGCTTGTTCGCAAGAACAACGTATAACGTATCGTGCACCACGACCGTGTCACGCACGACAAGCGTATCATGAACAAAGACAGTATCATGAACGCAAGCACCTTCTGCAGATGCAACAGCAGGAACAGCCGCAATCTCAGTCGCCGGAACAGTTTCAATTGCAGACGACGAACTAGCCATTAAAGAACTTGACGCAGGAACGTCCTCTCTCGACAAAGCGCCACTCGATTGCACGGACGGCGGAACAGGTACTGCGGGCGACACAGCACTTGATTGAGCGGTATTCACCCCCGATGCTCCCACAGCAACAGAACCTGACGACACAGGCATTTTTTCGATTACCGTAATCAAAGAGTCGCGGACACTCCGCAAACTATCCAACTGCTTGCGATAACGCGTCTTGTTGCCGGGACGGCGTTCCCTAGTGTATTGAACCTCGATTTTGTCGATTTGCGACTCCACGCCCCTGAGTTCGTCAAAAACCGGACCTTCGCCTTGAATCGAACCGCTTGGCGTAAAGAAATTCACGAACCGCTGCCACACAGACCGTTCTTCGCCCCAAGCACAGTCCAATGCAGCAAAACAAACGAGAACAGTAAAAACTTTGCAAATAGAATTAAATTTTAGATTTTGCATGCAACAATGATAGAAAAAAAGTACCCCATCCCTTTACAATCCCCTTAATTTTACTAAATTAACACTACCCAAGCGGGAGTAGCTCAGTTGGTAGAGCGCGACCTTCCCAAGGTCGATGTCGAGGGTTCGAGACCCTTTTCCCGCTCTAAAATAAATGGATCCCTTTTGGGGTCCATTTATTTTATATTGTAAATAAGGTCGAGAACCCGAGAAGAGGGTTCGACAAAATTCGATCATGGACGAAGTCCGAAGAGCGAATTTTGGAATTATCGCGCAAGCGATAAGCCCGTTAGGGTGAGTCGTCTGCCGCGCAAGCGGAGACTGACGACGAATCAAACCCGTTCCCGCTCGAAATCAAAAACGACACCTCTATGGTGTCGTTTTTGATTTTATTCGTAAATAAGGTCGAGAACCCGAGAAGAGGGTTCGACCGCCCCCACCCTCAATCCAATAAAAAATTCTTTTATCATGTATTAAAGGTGTTTTCAAAAAACCTTTTGTATATTCCGTTGTATAAGGTTGATGAAAAAATCGATATATCAATCAGGGAATCAAATAATAATCCGGCCTAATTCCTAGCACCGTTTCATCCGCTTCAAGTTCTTCGGCAGGCACATTTCTCCCGACCACCAGAGCAGAGTCAAAACCAGCAACCTTCGCCCCATACACATCCGTTCCAAGCGTATCGCCAATCATCAGCACGCGAGAACCTGCCGGAAGCGAAGACTTTACACGTTCCCAAATTGCAGGGAACGGCTTGCCCAAATAATAAGTTGCGCAGCCTTCTCCCCCATTCGCGTCGCACATCGATGCACGACGCAAGCGTTCAGAGAGTGCCCCCGAAACAGGTTCTCGCAAAGTCATGCCTTTTTCGTCTGGGATTTTCGGTGCCCATGCATCCGAATTCAGCACAAGGAGAATGGCCCCCGGTTTCTGCAATATCTTGACCGCTTGCGCATACGTTTCTGGCGTATCTTTTGCTGAAGAAATCGCCACAATCGGCTCGGCGGGTTCTGCATTCATCGCTACAGCCTTGATTCCGCAAGCGTCCAAAACATGCTTGCCCGTTTCGCGACCGATGTAATAGACCTCGCGCAATTCAAACGGTTTCACGGCAGTTTTACAAAGCGTCGCGGTTTCAGAAATCGCAGCAGTTCCATCAGCAATTGCTGTTCCAGAAATCGCGGCAGTTCCATCAGCATTTGCGGTTTCAGAAATCGCGGCAGTTCCATCTGCAATTGCTGTTTCATAAATCGCGGCGGTTTCACCTCGACGCAATCGTTCCGTGAGTTCTCGCAACAAACTCCCCGACGAAATCGTTTCTTCCGCAGTAAAATCAAAACCGCGTTTGTCCGCATCCCGCGCCAAGACTTCATCGACATCCGAAGCAGCATTCGTCACCAAGCGAATTTGCTTTTTTGCACAGCGAAGCATCTGGAACCAAACCATCGCACCGGGATACACAAAACTGCCGCGATTGTAGAGCGTGCCATAACCGTCAAAACAAAAAGCATCGTAGCGGTCCAGCAAATCAGCCAGACGCACACATTGAGGAACAGGGTTGGAATCGCTTTGGATCCTATCGGGCTGAGCCCTCCAGGATGACAGATCAATTTTGCAATATAATGCAGATCCCGAAACTAGTCCGGGATGACACGCTAGAGTACAAGCTTTTTGCGATTCAATAATTTGCTTGTAACGCAGATAAATTTCTGTTTCGAATGTGTCCATATAAGGGGATTAGGTGTTAGGTTACAGGTATTAGGGGTTTATTCTACAACCTGAAGCCTCAGCACACTAGCACTTGCTATTAAGGATTCCGTAATCGCGGCCTTCGACGGGAATCACGAGCTGCAATTTCGAGAGCGTATCGATGTGCTTATCGAAAACAACCTTGAAATCTTCGCCGAGTTCCTCTTCATCGTCGTGCTCAAGATTGTAGGCAACATAACTTCCATCTGCAAAAATCGAAATGCAGCAATCCCAAGTAATGTCACCTTCTTGCGGTTCCTCGTCGTCTTCGCGATCCTTGCTTTCGAGCATGAGGATTGGTCGCGGTGCAGGAATCGGTTCGGCATGGCCGTTTTCAAAAATAAAGTAATTGCGGCTCACGAGTTCATGTTCAAGAGCCATCGTGCTTGGTACGCGGGCAAACTCTCCACGCAATCGGCTGATGTTTCCGAGGTCGTCTTCGTAAGGGTCTTGAAAATCTTCGGGCAGCACAATTTGGTAGTAATCGAATTCTTTTCCGCTAGCAGCATAATTTTCTTGCCAAGACTGCGGCGGTTCCGGACGCATCGTCAAAAAATCCTCAAACGCATCGAGAATGTCATTCAAGCGAGAAGTCCAAGGCTCGTTTTTCAACTTCTGCACGAGTTCCATAAAATTACCAAGGCTTTCTTCGCCCGTAATCATTTTCAATTCGTCTTCTTCTGCCATTGTAACCTCTATTTTTACGCTATAAATGTAGAAAAGTATCTGTAATTAAGGATGTGTAAGCCGATTCCGGAACGAGGTCCGGGATGACATTGAAAAGAATGTATCTCTATTTCACTAGATCCTTCGACTACGCCCTTACGGGCTTCGCTCAGGATGACAAACGTCGCGACTCTCGCCTCTCGTCACAGAATTTTCTTCCTACTTCCTACCACCTACTTCCTACTACGCCGCTACCACTTCTCAACCGTTTTCACGGTCAAGCTCATGGCTATGTCTTTTTCGTAATATGCAGGTTCGTTGATGAAAATCGGATAAACGGAACGCCCATCCGGCTCGCCTTCGAACAGAATATCCTTGCCATCGAACGTGCGGAAAAGCTTGTCGCCTTTTTTGAGTTCGCGGTAATCGTGACCGTCCAATTCCGGATGAATCATCGCCTGGATTGCACCGCCGCCCTGCGGTTTCGGGTAGCCCAAATCCCGCAATTGCGTATAAACTTCAACCTGAATCGGTTCACGCTTTTGCAATTCGCCACGATTCCACTCATCCGCCAATTCCAAATAACGTTTCACCAATTTTTCGGAGCGTTCAAATATCGCGGCATTCAACGTTCCGTGCTGTTGCGGTCCGATTTCAATGCAAACATCCGCCTTCGCGACCGTTCCAAAATACGGCGACGCACTGCGTTCTTCGGGTTGGTAATAAATCCACGCATCTTCAAACTCCTGCGTAAGCACCGCAGAAGCCTTCATCGTAAACGGGTCGCGAGCCGAAAGAATCAGGCAATAGCCCATGTTCGAACCCGTGTTGTGCACGTCCAAAAGCAAGTCGGTACGCGTATTCGCACCCTTGGGGCCATACAATCGGTTGAGTTCACGCGCCCTGCGGAACTCGTACTGCGAAGGCTCCACCGTCACATCCAAGCACGTCTGCGAAAAAGCACGATTCAAATCGAAATCGCGATAGCGGCGGTTGAGACGCATTGCCTCCGGGTTCGCAAGCACAAGCTCTACATTTGCACTTTTACAAAGCGTATTATAACATTCAGGATGAGCCATCCACTTTTCAACGAGACTCACGCCAGTCCGTTCGTTACCGTGAGTACCACCAGCAACGACTATTGTATTTATCATACTCATACATCCACATTATAGAAAATCTAAAACGCATTCGTGACGAAAAAAAAGCAAATACATGCAGATAATCTGCAAAAAACAACGTTACGTCACTTTTCCCCTTTTGATTATTACATTTTTTTCTATTTTCTCTTGCATGGTTCAGAAGATTTTAAATAAAATAAAAGAATTTACAAGTCCTTACAAAAAAATCGCATATATTTCGCTCGCCGTCTGGTGCGTACACATCGTCCTTCGCGTTCTTTTGCTTTTCCGCAACAACCCTTACGGTTTTCCGTTCGTTTCAAAGCCGGACTGGTACATATTCCACGCCATCACCTTAGACTTTCTGTGGATTTGCAATTCTCTCATCTTTTTCATGATTGTCGGTGCAATAATTCAAGCGATAGCAAAAAAATTCCGTTCGCAGTTGTCATCCCGGACTTGTTCCGGGATCAGCACTACACATCCAGAAAGCAGCAATAAAATTTCAAAAGTTTTAACTGTAACATACGCCGTTTTCCATTCCATCCTCTTGATAGCAACAATTCTGGACCAAGAGCTGATGCGATTCCTGGGGAGCCATCTCTCCTTTGGGCTTGTAAACACGTACAAAGACACATCCTCCATCCGCATGTTCTGGGATTATTCCGCAAACGACAACTCTATTCCCTTTATTCAATTTTTCATGTTCGCCCTTGCGATTCCTGCTGCTTATTATTTATACAAACTATTCATAAAAAAATTTACCTCGGCACAAAAAATTTCCATCTTCATGGTCATCTTTTACATCGTCTCGTACTTGTTCATCAACGTTATTTGGACAGGAAACGGACGACTCAAGAAATTACGCCCTGTCGTAAGCTCCGTCTATCGAGACCTCTTTGAAGTACAAAAAGTAACGGCCCTTTCGGACGACGATGTACTTGCCTACGGGAAAATGTACCAGAAGCTTTGGCAACGCCTCGAAGGCGATTCGCTTTGGGAATTTTCGTCGGCCAAAGAGAGCAACGGCCTCCCCCTCTACCGCATTCCCAAGCAAGAACTTTTACAAAGCGAAAAGCTAAAACAACAGCGTGCACTCAAGCCAAACTTTATCTTAATCCTCATGGAATCCGAACGCGGACTGAACGTCGGTTGCCTCAATCCAGACTTAAAGCCATCGCCCACGCCGTTCATCGATTCCATCGCCGCCTATTCGCACCTCTGGGAACGCATGCACACGAGCGGCCTCCCGACAACAGGCGGAGTCCTCACGACGCATCTCGGCATTTCGGACCATTCCACGCTTTCGGCAGCGACAGACCTTGTACAAGCTAAACTCCCGAGTTTTGCATCAACGCTTACGGATTCCGGCTACACCACGCATTACATGTCGGCGGCAGACCCCGCTTGGGACAATCTCGGCGTTTGGATGAACAAATGGTACACCGCGCAACATTACGACCGCAACCGCGAAGACGATTCAACATTCATCGACCATGCAATTTCGTTTATCCGGGATACGCTCGGCACGCAAGAAAAACCGTTCCTCGCAACACTCATGACGCGTTCGAACCATTACCCGTTCAACTTTGCAGCAGGCATGCCCGAAGAAGAAAAGCTAAAGCCCTTGACAGAACGTATCAACTACACCATGGGCTACGCGGACAGGCAAGTTTCAAGACTCATCCACGCCATCGAAAACAAGGACTGGTATCAAAACACATACGTCATCATCATGGCCGACCACGGATTCCCGCTAGGCGAAAACGGTTCTTCGACAATTTCTGGCGAAGCTTTTTCAAACGCAACATGGATTCCGTTCCTCATCCACGGCAAAGGTCTTGAACCCACGCGTGACACGGCAACAGCATCGCAGATGGACATCGCCCCCACGATTCTCGAACTCGCCGGATTCGCCGTCCCGAACATTTTCATGGGACACAACTTGTTGAGAGGCCACGGCGAAGGCTATTCGCTAGGGGCATACACGGGAGTCAAAGCGATTGGCCTTGACGGCTACCGCCTAGTTTCAAAATATACCACAGAAGAAAAATGGCTATTCGCCGAAAGCGACACGCACCAAGACAACGACCTAGCCAAAGAACATCAAGACATCGTGAATAAACTTCAAGGCAAAATAGACACGCTTATAAAGCTTGCCGACTATTCGCTGGAAAAGGGGCTGTAAAATGAATAAAGTAAAATTACTATTTTTATCCATTCCGCTATTGGTGCTATTCGCTTGTTCATTGGCTGATGTTGATGACGAAAGCGATTTTTCGCCCACTTACGATAAATTTGTAGGATGCTGGGTCTCTATGGAAAATAGTCCTCGTGAAGAAGGTCGTATTGAATTTATAGTAAAAGAAGAACCTTTTTCTTCTTGCAGAGAAATTTGCTTCCGTGAAGATTCTACTTATACCATTAGGACAAAAATTTCAAAAAAGACGACAACCACATTTAAGAATATCGACTCATCTAATGTAGTTGTAGTGAATGATTCTATTTTTGAGGCTTATGGTTTTGAGCAAGATTCGAGTTATGTATCTCAATGGGGTATCTTGTACACGAAATTTATTAGAGGCAAAGCTTGGGTTGGAAGTAAAGGATTTCCTGTTTTTTATGACCACGTTGGATTTAGGCGTATTATAAAAAATGACGTATATTATAATGTAGAATACAATCTGAATCATGAATATCATCCACGAGGCTTTTATATGAAATCCCATTTAGGTTATGTGTACGGGAATGATATTGCTTATCGTCGTTCCATGCAACATGATAATTGTGGAAGATTTGGTACGTATATTGATACGACTAAATACACCTTAGATTCATTGAGGGGTATGTAATGTTGTATCGTTTACATGTCTTTATTCTTCTTGCTGTAATGTCTTTGTTTGCTCAGAATGTTGAATCGCCCAAATCTCGTTTTATTGTTCAATCAGATTTAGATTACACGAAACTGTTTGTTACAAAAGATGAATACACCTTTAATGGAAATGGCGATATTTGGCTACAATTTGGACGAGAATTTCGTTTTTCCAAGTTTTTTTCATGGACTCCTTCGGTTGGCTTAAATCGCAACGGTTGGTCATTTAAACGTAAGGGACATACTGGAAGTATTAGTTATATCACTCCATACGTTTCTGCGTCTTTAAATCTGCACCTTTTTGATATAGGGTATGTTGATGCTGGAATGTATTATGGTCGAGCAACTTTTTGCTTCGGCGAGGTGGATGGCAAAAATACGACAGATGATGATGATTATTTTGCAACATACAACATTGGTTTCTTTACCCATGCAGGTGTCGAGTTCTTGAAAAATTTTAGGGTTGGGCTTGTGTGGCGGTATGCTCTTATGGATTCGGAACCTGTTCCTACGATTAAAGTTTATGCCCTCGGTGGTTTCTTCTCGTACATGTTCTAACACTTGGATCCTATCGGCTTCGCCTCCAGGATGACGTTGTGAGAGCGGTCATGCCAGACTTGGCCTGCCCTGAGTGAAATCGAATGGGTTCCGGCATCAGTTGTTTATAACTGTGTAAGCCGATCCCGGAATAAATCCGGGGTGACAAAGTAAGCAACAGACCCCGGCACAGGGCCGGGGTGACAAAGCCTATATCAGGGTGACAAACGCTCACCCCTCACTGCCCACCGCAACTACGGCATCAGCAAGTTGCTATAGACAACGTAGCGGTACGCGATAGCGGCGGCTTGCATCTTTTGGCCGATTTCCAATTTCTTTGCATCGTCCATTGCAAACGGCATCCCCGCTTCATAGCCGCCCACGAGCGAAGACGTATCCCACGTCGGTTTGAGATAGCTCTTGAAAGCCATCGCAGAATTCGACTTCACGCATTGCGGAAGCAAATACGTCAGCGAATCTTGCCTCATGGCCATATCGCCAAAGCGGAACGAAAACACCGGCGGATAAGCATTCTCTGCGGGTTTCCCCTTCCCTAGCAAATCCGTACCCATAAAATGATTGGAAGCCTCGATGTCCAAGTAGCCCAACAGCGACGGAGCAATATCCGCTTGCGAAACGGGATTTTCAATTACGGCCGGCTCAATTCCCGGACCGTTGAAAATCAAGGAAACCCACGTAAACCCGTCAAAAATTTGGCCCAGCTTTTCCGTCAAAAGCGTTTGTTTGCCATTCAAAAGCGAATGGTCTCCCGTCAGCACGAACAACGTATTTTTCGAACGCGTTCCGTTCTCGACTTCGTTCAAAATAATTCCTAGCGCACTGTCCATATAAGCTGTCGCCTTCAAATAAGCTTCATCCAAATCTTCCGGTTTCGGCCCCATGTCGGCAGGCAAATCAAACGCCGTATGCATGCTGCGGCTCATCCAATGGAAAAACAACGGCTTATCCGCAGGCCGGTTTCGATACAGTTCTATAAAGCGGTTCGCCAAGGCGACATCATTTTCATTTTCTGGATTGAACTCATAAAAATCAAACCATTTCTGGAACCAAATTAAACTATTGTCAAAATTCGGTTCCGAACCAATCAGCACTTCCGTATAGTAACCCGCATCGGCGAGGATTTCAGAAATAGAACGCATTTTGGTGTTCGGGTAACTGTTCAAGAAAATCCCCTGCGGAAAACTGTAAACGCCCTGCATAATGCCCAAAAGCCCTTCAATCGACGGGAACCCGACGCTATGAGTGTTCGGGTAATAAACACCACCATTCGCAAGCTTGCACAAATTGCGGAACCGCTTGCAGCTCTCTTCGATCCGCATGTCAAGCGCCCAACCGCGAAGACTTTCAATCGTAAAGACGATAATGTCCGGGCGTTCATCCATCGGTTTCGCCTTAAAAGCATCCATCGAAGCTTTTTCGTTTTTCGCCTCTTTCCAGAACGGATATTTCTGGTCGGGGTTTCCGCCCAGAGCAATGATGCCCTCGCGGTAATGCTCTCCGGGATCGCTCATTTCAAACGTTTCAAAAACATTCTCTACAAGCGTGTAAACCACGGGACGAATGCGGTCCCAACGCCTGCTAGAGGGATTGAACCACAAATGCGACGTGCAGCCCACCACGGCAAGCACGAAAATCAAAGCGACCGCCCCAGCAGACTTTTTATCAAACGGAACTTGCGAAGCTTTCGCCAAATCGTTTTTCTTCACATAGAAAATCAACGCGGCCATAAAGCCCACTACAATCAGAGCAGATAAAATAAAATGGAATGCGCTGCCCGCGAAAATCGTCGATACAAGCCCCGTATCCGTAAACGCGAAAATATACGTTCTTATGTACGAAAGCGTAAGCCGCTGGCTAATCCAACGCATGATTTCGTCATTCGTCGCACTTAACGCGAGGTAAGCAAACGCAAACACCAGCGAAACAATCTTGACGACCGTATAGCCTTTACCCCGAACAAGTTTCGAGATGCCCCAGAACACCAAGGCAACCGCCATGACAAGGCCTATTTCGGAATACAATGCGTACCAAATAAAACGATTGAAATTCGAAACAAGCGGCCCTCCCATGGGAGTATCCATCATGTAGAGAGCACACAATTGGGCAAAACGCCCCAATGCAAGAATGAGAGCAAAGAAGAACCAGTAGTAGCGAGTCATGAACTTATTCTCGATTATTTTTTCTTGAGCCAGCTGCCGCAAAGGTACAGGCTAAAGATAACGCTAGTGATAAGGAACACGGCAATGCTGATGCAAGCGAGGTCGCCGATGCCCTTCAAACCGCGATGCGTCGTGAAGAGGAATCCGACAAAGCCTGCAATTGTCGTCGTGGAGCTAGCCATCACGTTACGGCCTGTCGTATCGAGCAACTGGCGAATCGTCATGTTCTTGTTAGACGGAGAAGTCCAAGAAGTAATGAAGTGAATCGTCGAGTCGATACCGATACCGAGAGCCATAGGAATCACGATAACGTTGTATATGCTAATCTTTCCGAATTCAAATGTTTGCGTCAAGTAGCCAAGCAGTCCAAGCGTGATAATCGTGCCCATGCCAAACGAAACGCAACCCGCCAAGAAGTACTTCGGTTTGCGGAACGAAATGACAAGCGTGCCGAAAATCACAAGAATAATGACCGAAGCCAAGTTAAAGCTGTCCGCCTTCACCGATTCAATCACGTCCGAAAGAATGAACTGCGACGAGAACGTGCGGAGATTTTCGCCGTCAAAATTCCAATGGCTGTAACGGTCCTGGAATTTATGCAAGGCCTTTGCATCCCAACTCGGGAAATCGCCATAAATGAAACCGATTTTTCCGTAGCTGCCGTCCTTTTCGCGGAGCAAGTCCAACGCCCAGTCTGGAATATCTTCTGCCGTAAATGGTCTTTCGACATTGGCGAGTTTGCGCAGGTTCGCAATATTTGTGGAGTCTTCACCTTCGGCTTTATCGAACACACGTGCCTCCACGAGGTCGCGAATTTCTTCGATGATTTCCAGGCGTTGCTTTTGCGAATCCTGAGCCGGGACGAAAGTCTTTAATGTGAGGAAGCTTCTTAACGTCGAGTCTTTTTCGGTGTGCAGACGGATCATCAAGGTATCGTATAGCTTGTCGAGCTGTTCAGGCTTGCTTCCCATGACTGCAGCCGGTGTTGATGTAGCGCGATTATCGACATACGTCACGCTAGTTGCAATTTTGTTTGTCTTTTGCTGCTTGACGGTTGCGACACGGCGGAGGTTGCGCAGGTTGTGCTCAAAATCTACATCTTGAGCGAACCAGAGCGATACGGCTCCCAGCACAAAACCGATAAGAGCGAGAGTCTTGAAAAAGCTATGGATTTTTGCGTCGTCCCAGGATTTCGGCAACAAGCTGTTCTGTGGAGCCGCCGGAATCCCGCCCATGCATTTGATGAACACAGGGAGCACCAAGACGGACGTGAGCATACTAAATAACACACCCATCGATGCGACCACGCCGAATTCATAGAAACCGCGGAAGTGGGCGGCGAGGAGCGTGAGGAATGCGGCAATGGTCGTAAAACTAGCCAGAATGAATGGCTTGAGCATTCGCTTTTGAGCGTTTTCAAGAACTTCTTCGAGGGTTGCATACTTGCTCATCAGTTTCTGCGAAGTTCCTAAAATGTGGATGGAATAATCAATACCGATACCGAGAATAATGGATGCCACAAAGACAGTAAACGGGTTCAGCTTTCCGTAGAAAAGAGCCGTAAATGCAAGCGTCGGGATGCACGCGTAAAGCACCGAGCAAGTCACGAGAATCGGGCCTTTGACGCTTCTGAAGAAGAACATCGTGAGAAGAATAATCAGTACAAGGCTAATGCCGAACGAGAAAATGGAATCGTTTGCGACTTCATCGACTTCCTTAAGACCTTCATAGGTACCCTCGACAGTAAAGCGAGTCGGTACCGGGTAGGTCTTGCTGCTAAAGTAAGCGAGTAGAGAATCGGTGCGGGAAAGAATATGGGTTACAAATTCGTAATCAGTCGAGGGCTTGATAAGCTTAGCGCGGACAGCTCCGTTAAACAAAATCTTTCCGGTGCTGTCGGGGCGCGGGGAACCAATCAGACGGCTCTTGAGATTGTCGGGGAGAGTTGATTTCGGGTCCCACTTGTTTGACTCTTTGCCGTTGTCTGCATTTTTCTTTTTAAAGAACGAATCGAATGCGCTAGCAGCTTCGTCGGGCAGACCAAGTTCCTGAGGAATGTCTGCACTGAACCATACACGCTCTTTCTTTTCCGAGGTCGAAGAATCCGGGGATGAAGAGTCCAGCAAGTCAACAACTAAAGGACCATTCTTGCGACCGATTTCGAGTTGCAAATCTTCAAGATTGTCGCGAATCCTTTCGAGATGCTTGACCGGCAAATAAAGTAAAGCATTGTCTTTAAAAAACTGGTTTTCATTATCGACCTGTGTCGAAACGTAATCGCCCTTCCAGTTCTTGTGGATAAAATCACTGATGGAATCTTGCAAAGCGGCGACAAGATTTACGTCTTCGCTCTGGATGGCAATCATGAAACGGTCGGTCGAGCCGAATCTCTGGTAAGATTCCTCAAGAGCCTTAACGCTCGGAGTGTCTTCGGGCAAGAGGTGTGAAAGGTCGGCATCGAGCTTTAGTCCCGGCTTCACAAGAATCGGGAAAGCGAGGAGAATGGCGAGGAGAATATAGAAGGTAAGAGCCTTGTACTTGTTTCTACAAACGAGCGGAATGTACCACTGCGAGAATCTTTCTGTAAACGATTTTTTTGAATTCATGCAGTGAAATATATTAATTATTTAAGATTCTTTAAATTAAAAAAGTTGCAATTTCCGATAAACGGCCAAAAAAACGGAATAATTGGACAGAAAAGTCAATAAGCGTTGTTGCGGTAGATTAATTTGTTCATTTGAGCACTTTTTACTATATTTGGTCACATGGATTTTGGAAGTTATGGTAAGACTTGGTGGGCGAACAAGTGGCTTAGCTCGATTCTTGCAACGGCAAGCGAGCAGGCCATATTGCAAGGTTTGAAGTTCGCCTCGCGTGGCCAGGTGGCCAATGTCGATATTGTCGATAATCGCGTTATTTCCGTCGTCAAAGGCCCGAACGGCGGAATGCACAACAACTACATCGTTTTTCCGAAATTTTCAAAAGAATCTTCTGAAATCTTCGTGAGCTTTTTGAAGCAGCAACCGGCGGAACTGTTGGCATTCAACAACAAGGCCTTGAGCCCGTCGCTCGAACTCTTGATGGCAAAGAGCGGACTCCAGCTTTTTGACGACCCGGCGAAAGTCAACATGGGCTGTGACTGCCGCGACGAACGCCCGTGCAAGTACCTGATAGCGACGTTCCTGAAAATAGCCGAACAAGCAGACAAGGACCCGAACGTACTGTTCAAGATTCACGGACTCGACCTTGAATTCATCAAGGACTTCAAGCCAGAGACGATGGAGATGGAAGCTCCCTCCGAGTCAAATCTCGTGAGGTCGTTCAGCAAGGCGACAAGACTTGTGAGTGAAAGCGATTCAAATGCAGAAAGCTCCAGCATCACAAGAACCGCGTCGGGAAGTGCTGCCAGAAATGCGGAATGCAACGGGAACGTCGCAGGAGTTTCGGGAAATGCGAACGAGAACCGCGCCGGGAATGGCAATGCGGACAGCGCCGGGAACCGCGACGAGCGCACGGAGCGTGAAGAACAAAAAGCAGCCGAACTCGCCCACGCCGAAGACGCTAGCGAAAGTTTCTTTGGCGGATACAAAGGTTCAGGCCGCGAATCGCTAAACAACATCCCACCCAAGCAACTGCCGACTTTCGATTTCAAAAGCTGGAAAGACTACTCGCACATTCTTCCGGCAATGTTGCAGAACTTCCCCAAATTCTGCCCCGCCGGGAATTTCCGCAAAAGCTTTACTGACGAACTCCAGGCGTGCCACAAGTTCTTCTGCGACTTCGAGAATTTTGAAGTTTTCTCGGAGCACTTCCGCGTGAATAACGCCAAAACGTTCCTCATGGAAAACGAGCAGCTGCGGCTTTTTCACAAGCCCGGATGGCACTGGAATTTCGAGCAATCTCTCGCCGAAAAAGTCATCAAAAGCAACCTCACCGTCACAAACGTAATGGGAGCGCTTTGCTGTCTGAGTTCCGGCAATTTTTCGTGGCACCACTACTCCGTGCGTTACTTGCACCTTTTATTGCAAACAGCATTCCACCTTGTACGGACCGGAGCCATTTATCCGCAAGTTTTCTGGATTGGCAAAGATGTCGCCCAAATGCGTTGGCGGCCCGCAGAAATGCTGCCCGAAATTTTGTACATCGTCGCCGACCTCGAAGTGGCAGCACCGCGTGGACTTGCGTGGACTAGCAAAGAAGAATCATTCTTCGAAATCGCGGAACCCGCCGAACACATCCTTTCGCTGTTCATTTCGCAGCTCTTAAAATTCGCACGCACTTACAAGACGCAACTCAAGACGAATCACGGCAATTTGCTTTCGTTCTTCTTCGATAGCGTTTCCGGGAAGCTCGCAAATAACGCACACACGATTCCCGGCAAAATCCAGCAATGGCTTTCGGTGTATTCTTGCCTCGGTTGCCGCACGCAGATTTTGTTCGTCTGTAGCGAAGTGGACGAAGACGTCGCGCTGGACGTTTTTGTACTAGATGAAGAGGCCGCGAATGCAAGCGGGAACGCGACGAACGCCGCCGGGGGGAATGCAGCGAGTGTCGTCGGGAATACGGCTAAAAATGCCACCGGGAACGCCGCGGGTCTGTTAAATGTCGCGAGACGTACGCCGCTTTCGGAACTTTTTGAAAACAACGACTCGCGCCTGCTCTCGATTATGAGCGTTTTGAACGGCATCGCCGACGGATTCAAGCCGCTTGACGCTTATTTGGAACGCCGTGCGAGCGAACCGATTTTGATGCGGGGCGCAGAACTCCTCGACTTTTTGCAGGATTGTCTCAAAAAGCTCCAACTGTTCGGCATACAGACAGAAATCCCGAAGAACTTGTTGAACATTAGCAAGCCAAAGCCCAAAATGCGTTTACAAGGCAGCATGAGCTTTGGCGCGTTTACCGCAGGCGACTTGCTCGACTTTGACTGGGAAATCGCTATCGGCGACGAAAACATTTCTGCAAAGGAATTCTTGGAACTCGCCGAGCAAGCGGACGGACTTTTAAAATACAAATCTAGTTACGTACAAATCACCGAAAAAGATTTGCAGTCCATCCGCGAAAAAATCGAAGGCAAGTCCAGCGAATCCGCAAAGAACGGTAAAGGCAAGAAAGCCGCTGGAAATGTCACCGGAGATGCAGAAGGAACCGCCGCCGGGGAATCCGCGAACAGTTCTGCAAATCCCGAAGAAAACGCAGACGAACTCCTCGAAGAAGACTCCGTCCCCGAAATCACTCAAGCCAAACTCGTGCAAGCGTGCTTTACCGGCGAATGCGACAACATCCCGGTCGAAATGGCAAGCGATTTCAAACAACAGTTCGATGCATGGCGAGCAGAAACGGAAGTTCCGCTGCCCGAAAATTTGAACGCGACACTCCGCCCCTACCAAATGCGCGGCTACTCCTGGATGTACAAGAATCTGGAAATCGGATTCGGTTGCATTCTCGCCGACGACATGGGCCTCGGCAAAACGCTGCAAGTCATCACGTTCCTCCTCAAGATGAAACAAGAGGGAAAATTCGCGGAGAAAAAAGCCATCGTCGTGATGCCAGCTGGCCTCCTTTGCAACTGGCAAGTCGAAATCAAGAAATTTGCACCGGAACTCACGTTCTTCGCCTACCACGGCGGTCGCCGAAGCCTTGAAAAATTCAACGCCGATGTGTTGCTCACCACGTACGCCACGTTCCGCAAGGACTTCAAGGAACTCGACAAGCACGCATGGCAAACGATTATCATCGACGAAGCACAGAACATCAAAAACGCCGATAGCGAACAGAGCAAGCTTTTGCGCAAGATGAAGGCGCCCATGAAAATCGCGATGAGTGGCACTCCTGTCGAAAGCCGCCTCATGGAATTCTGGACCATCATGGACTTTGCAAACCACGGATTCTTCCCCAGCGCAAGCGAATTCCGCGAAAAGTTCGAAACGCCCATTCAAAAGAACGGCAACCAGATTGTCGCCGAAACGTTCCGCAAAATCACGGCACCGTTCATGCTGCGCCGCCTCAAAACCGACAAGAGCATCATCAGCGACCTGCCCGACAAAATCATCCAGGACGAATACGCCGAACTCACAAAACCGCAGGCGGCCCTTTACAAACGCACCCTCGACCACTTCCTTGCCCAACTCGAAGAAGAGCAACAACTCAGCGAAAAAGCAAACGACGCACACGCCCTCTTCAAACGCAAGGGAATCATATTGCAAATGATTCTCGCTTTAAAGCAAATCTGCAACCACCCCGCCACATTCCTGAAAGGGTTAGACGAGAGTGGGAAAGCCAGCCCTGAGCCAGCCGAAGGGACGAGAGACGAGAGTGAAGTCGCGGAATCCTCGGCACAAGACGTCTCGGCACTCCCTGCCGAAGTACCGAGCAACGATAACAATAAGGTCGCTGAGCCCGCCGAAGCGCCGGTGAAAAAAACTTCATCATTGACATCCGGCAAAATGCAGATGCTCCTCGACCTCCTCACCTCCATCCAGGAGCAAGGCGAAAAGACGCTCATCTTCACGCAATTTGCCGAAATGGGCCACTTGCTCAAATCCACCATCGAAAGTGAACTTGGACTCCGCACGCACTTCTACCACGGCGGTTGCACACAAACGCAACGTTCCGAAATGATTCAAGATTTTCAAGAAAATCCGGATTGCAAAGTGCTCATCCTCTCGCTCAAAGCAGGCGGTACCGGCCTCAACCTCGTCGCCGCCTCACAAGTCATCCATTACGATTTGTGGTGGAACCCCGCCATCGAAGCGCAGGCCACCGACCGCGCCTTCCGTATCGGCCAAAAGCGCAACGTACAAGTTCACCGTTTTATCACCAAAGGCACCTTCGAAGAGAAAATTAACGCCCTCCTCGAAACGAAAAAAGCTATTGCCAACTTGACCGTGAACGCCGGCGAAACATGGCTCGCCGACATGGACGACAAGCAACTCGCCGAAGTGTTCCGCTTGGACAACACGATTGTGTAGAGATTTTATTCGAAGCTTATATTATATTTAAACCACGAACAGCGTAAAAAGTTGAGGAAAAATGCGACGCAAGGATAGAGAAGTTTTAGGCGACGAAAATATTGCGAAGATTATCGAACAATGCACGACCTGCCATGTCGCGATGACAGATGATGCCGATGCAAGCACGCCCTATGTGATTCCGCTGTCGTTCGGGTATAGCCTGAAAAGCGGTGTTCTGGAGCTGTATTTCCATTGCGCACATGTCGGCAAAAAACTCGACTGCATCCGCAAAAATCCAAATGTAGCCTTCAGCATGTGTGTCGAAAACCGCATCGAGATTCACGAAGACGTTTATTGCAAAAGCGGACGTTTTTACGCAAGCGTCGTCGGGCAGGGCAAAGCAGAAATCGTCGAAGATATCGCCGAGAAATGCCGCGGTCTCTCGCTTCTGATGGAACGACAAGCAGCAAATGCGCCGCAACACCCAGGTCCCGCGCAATCCGCAGAAAATTCGCTTCATTCTAGTTCCGCGCAAAGCACTCAATCCGCTGCGCCGCACAAGTTCGAATTTTCGCCCGCACAAGCCGCCGCCGTAACCGTATTCAAGATAACGTGCACGAATTTCACCGGGAAGGAGAAAAACGACCATGCACAAAAGTGCTAGAATTATAAGCTAAAAGAGACGGCATAACCGTCTCTTCTATTTATTCAAAACATTATCGAATGTTCACTTTTCGAGTTTGATTTACTCTTTCGCCCTATATATCCGATTTCCTTCTATTGCAATCAGCACAGAGCATTTGGCAGTTTTCAGCAATAGTTCGACCACCCTTGCTCCATGGATTAATATGGTCAGCATGCATTTGTTCTATTTCAAAATGTTTGCCACACTTTTTACAAATTCCATTTTGTTTTTCGTAAATCTCTCGCTTGATATTATCATCAAATTCACGAATATCCAAATGACGCTCATCGCCATCCAATACGTACTCGTATATTCCAGATTTCTTTTGGACATCGCTATCGACCATAAATTTGGCGACAAGTTCTTCTAACTTTGAAGAATCTAAATCCGTTCTTTGACCAAACTTTTTAAAAAGCGGTCCCCAAGGAACCCCCTTCATCTCCTTGCGATACTTTGGAAATTTCGCTTTAACCCATTCTATAACATTTTGGAAATGACTGAATAGCGGTTGAGCATCAGGATCATCCACATGTTGAGCCATATATTCACGAATTCCGTCATCATCTTTAGCTCCGCATATCCACTTAATAGCCGTCTCTAAATAGGCTTGTCTCTTCATTTCTCCATTCAGGTATTTGCTCCCAATGTTATACGCAGCACAATTTGTTTTTGAGAAATAGAACTTTGCACTTGTCACCCACGAGCCATGAAAAGTTGCATTTCTCAATTCCTGCGGAGTCAGCACCTTACCCGCAATATTAATCGTTTCAAACCAATCCAGTTTTTCTTTATCTCCGCCATCACAAACATAAACAAACAACTTGTAGTCTAGCAACTTTTTCTTTTCATCTTCCTGCAAACTTTTGAACGTTCTTAAATTGAAGGAAAACTCGTTGTTCACGTATTGACAAATACTCAAAGTCCTTTGCTGACCATCGATAATCTCAAAATTTCCATCTTTACACTTAGCCCAATACATTGTATTAAGCGGATAATTCTTCATCACCGTCTCAATGACTTTGGCTCGTTCTTTTTCACCATAGACAAACTCGCGCTGATACGGTGGACGGATATCTAGTTTTCCCGCATAAGCACGAACGCCATTTTCCGCATTATCTATGAATCCTTCAACTAATTCTCGAATCGTAATTTCATGTTTGAAAATATCCATCACTATCCCTCCCTTGTAATTTTTTGAATAAGTATTCTTGGAGCTTTTTGTTTACCATCAATTAAACCGCGTCCACGAAATGTACCAGGAATCCGCAAATTTTCAACTTCCTCACAAACATCAGAGCTATCAGTCTGTCCAAGAACCCTAAACTGCTGCGGATTGTATTTCGTAAAGAAACCCAATGGCACGCCCATAACCCCTTCATAGTCCATCGGTATTTCAGAGGTAGCATCAATATTGATTGCATTGTAATTTTCATATTGAACATACCTATCCGAACTATAACGTTTCCCAGTTTCAAGAATTTCATGAGTTCTGCTTATTTCAAGATTTGTAAACCAACAGATATTTCCCATCCGTCTATATTTGATTCCATTCTCTATTTTGAAATCGGTTTTCTTTTCTTCGTAGTAATCAGGAACCTGAAACCAAAAATGCCCATTATTTATCCCGCACCACATTTTATTATTCTTGATTAATGGCATGATTGATTTATAGCTGATATTATTTATATTCCCCACAATTAAGAATTTCTTTTCATATTTGAACAAAAATGGAACATATTCTTTAAAAAGACTAAATGGTGGATTTGTCACCACAATATCAGCCTGTTTCAAAAAATCCACACATTCAGGATTACGGAAATCCCCATTACCCTTGAGTCTTTTACAAGGAATTTTTGCAAAGTCATCTTCTCCAGAATATTTAATACTGCCGTCATATTCAAGATAAACAGCTTCTTCAGCGTTTCCTTGACTAAAAAGATCAGCATCATCATTCTTATAACAGGTGGCAATAACCTTTTTAAGTTCAAGGACATCAAAATAGATGACAAAATAACGAAAAAAATTACTCACCCTAGGATCGTCACAATTGCAAAGAACAGTTTTATCCTTAAAATGATGCTTATAGTGTTTTAGTTCATTTTCAATCATCGAAAGCGGTGTATAGAATTCATCCTCTTTTGCGACTCTCGAATGCAACAAGTTGGAATTACCGGGCATAAAATCTCCATTTGGAGCTTGCCCAAATTCAGGCGCATTCAACAAAAAAAGGCGTGAGATTGAATGCACTTATCCGCTCTGAGGTTACGACCAAGTACCCTATCGAAATAAGTACAAACAACTCACGCCCCAAATGGGCAACAAAACACGGACCATCACCTCGCACTGGATCCTTCGCCCCTACGAGCTCAGGAAGACGATGTTTACGGTGAAGTAATTCCGCTTTTCGTCGAAATACACTCAAACACACTACACAGGGTATAGTACGTCAAAGCATATCTGCGTGAGCGTCTGTCTCATTCTCCCGATTGAAAAATTTGGTCGTATTTCAGAGCGGAGAACGAGAGCAAAAGCTCATAAAAATGTCTATGAATAAATATACTTTATTTCAAGGTCATTTTGGTCTAAAGAGAATGAGGTTTTCGGGCGTAATGAACGATTCAATAGGTTTAACAACATTTACACCTCTTTTAACCTGACAAAACAGAAGCTAAGAGGAAACCACCCTCATTTAAAATTCGTTTTGAAAATTTTACAATTATCCTATCAAAGCCATCTCAACTGCCCAAATTACGCAAAAAACAAAGTTTTTCATTAAAACCGAGAGCAAAAACATTAAAAATAAACCTTTCTTTGCCTTTTTCACTAATAGTTCAAACCATTGTTTCGATTCTGCACATTATCTAATTTCATTGAAAAAACAATACCGGGGGGTCGCTCTGCTGCGGCAACGACATTTGGTGAAGCCGGTACACCTACGCCGGGGGGTGAAAGAGTATCTCGCGATACCGATTGAACAAGGCAGGAGTCATGCTCGCCCGGCATTTTTAAACAATTTCTAGTGAGTATGTAGGGGAAAATGAACGAAGAAACAGGTGAAATCGTACTTTATCAGCCAGAGGGCGAAACTAAACTAGAAGTACGTGTTGAAAACGAGACCGTTTGGCTCACACAAGTGCAAATTGCCAACTTATTCGGAACAAAGCGTCCTGCAATTACAAAACACCTAAAAAACATCTATGCATCACAAGAACTTGACGAAGATAGCACATGTTCCATTTTGGAACATATGGGTAACGATTCAAAACAGGTGTACGAAACAAAATACTATAATCTAGACGCAATTCTTTCTGTAGGCTATCGAGTCAATAGCAAAAATGCAACCTTATTTCGCCGTTGGGCAACTCAAGTCCTTAAGAACTACATGCTCAAGGGCTATGCAATAAACCAACGAAAAACAGCTACAGACCTACAAATTGCGGATCGACTACACGAGCAACGACAACTCATTGAAAAACAGAGTTCAGAAATAGCAGATGTTCGCAAAAGCATTGTAGAACAAAACGATCGACTTTCAACCGTAGAGCAACATATAGACTTTTTCATAAAATCAGCACAAACACCAACTAGCGGAATTCTAGCAACAGGAACTCGATTCGATGGATTTGTCCTGATTGCTGACCTCGTAAAAACAGCCAAACGTTCTGTTGTATTCATTGACCCGTTTGCCACAATCGAGATACTAAAATTTGCAGCAATGCGGACAAAAGGTGTTACAGCAACAATCTACTCCACACGAATCACTCCAGAATTCAAGGAAGCCAAAGACCTGCACAACAAACAGTATCCAAAACTAGAACTAAAAACGATGCGTACTATCCACGACCGTTTTTTGCTTATAGATGACACTGTTTATCACTTCGGAGCTTCATTCAAAGATATGGGCAACGAAATGACAGCATTCAGCATTCTTGATTTCGTAACACCAAAAGAAGTCATCAAAAAAGTGGAAGACTGCACCAAGGGAATATGAGATGAGGAATACTCTCTATTCCGCCCAATGGTTTCCGTTGTAATTCTTGGCGGTGTCCGCGTCCATGCCAATTTGACGCACCAAATCTTCGATGCTTGCAAACTTTTTCTCGGGGCGCAAGAAGGCGAGCAAGTCCAGCGCTAAATGCTGACCGTAAATGTCTTCGTTAAAGTCAAGCAGAAACGCTTCGACCGCAAGATTATGCGTTCCAGGCGTTGTCGGTTGCGTTCCAATATTCACGACGGAGCGGTAAATGCGACCGTCCGAAAGTCTTGCACTTGCGACATACACGCCACCTTTCGGCAAGAACTTGTACTGTTCCATCTGCACGTTTGCAGTCGGGAAACCGATGGTGTGACCGAGGCGTTTACCGACAACGACCGTTCCAGACAAGCGATACGGACGGCCCAGATACGTTTGTGCTCGATCGACATCGCCGTTCAAAAGCGCATTGCGCACGGCAGAAGAACTCACGCGTTCACCCTTGTGCAGTACCATCGAAAGCATCTGCGTCGAAAGTTCCGGGAACGCAGCAGTAATCGTTTCGTAATTGCCCTTGCCGCCAGCACCAAAGCAATGGTCATGCCCAAAGAACATCGAAACGACTTCGCGTTTTTCAATCAGCTCCGTGCGGACAAATTTATCAAACGGGAGCCTTGCCAATTCATGCGTAAACGGCAGCACCAAAAATTCGAGGCCAAAGCTTTCGATAAATTCGCGTTTTTCTTCGGTCGTCGTGAGGAGCAATGGATCGCCCGGCCCGCGCAAGACATAATTAGAATGCGGTTCAAAGCTAATGACCGTCGGCTGCAAATGGTTCACTTCGGCAACCGCCTTGAGCGTGCGGAAAAGCGCTTGGTGCCCCAAATGGCATCCGTCAAAATTACCCATTGTCACAGCGCGTTTCATTTTCACAATCCTTCAAATACCGTAGCAATCTAATATCAATGACAAGGTCCCTGAGCCTGCCGAAGGGCTATTCATCCTCGCCCAAATAAAACTTCGGGCAAATGCGGCCCGGGTCATAAACGCCCAGCCCAACCACTGCGCCATTTTTATCGGCGGTAAAGACAAACTTTTCCGCCCCAGGCGTTGTGCTTAATTTTTCAACAGGAGTGCGCCACGGCACCCAGTTGCCTAAACGAATCGCTTTTACCTGATCGTCGTTCAAACGCACCACCGGGAAATCAAGTACCTGATCGACAGGGAGCAAATGTTCCGGCGTGATAGCATCCCCGCGAACGGCACGGTCAACCGTCACTTCACCGATGCGATGGCGACGAATTTTCGAGACGCAACCGCATGTTCCAAGAGCTCGGGCTAAATCTCGACCGAGCGAACGGATGTACGTTCCCTTGCTGCAATTGCATTCCAAGTCAAACGTCGCAAAGCACTTGCCAGTACAGCCTTCCGTCACAAGTCCCTCGCCGATAACCTTCAACGACGAGATATGGATACGGCGAGGCTTGAGTTCAATTTCACGACCACGATTCATCAAGTCGCTAGCACGACGACCGTTGATTTTCACGGCGCAATAATTCGGCGGAACTTGGTCAATGTCGCCAATGAACTGCGGCAAAACACGTTCCAAGTCTTCGCGGGTCACCGAAGGCGCACCGCACTGGATCCTATCGCCTTCGGCTCCAGGATGACAACTACTCTCGTCTCTCGTCTTTGGACTTTCGCTTTGCTCAAGTCCCAAATGCTGGGCTCGGTCATATCCATGCAAGCATGGCTGCGACTCTCGCCCTACGCATTTGTCGTCTTGACGTACTACTTCCCCGTCCCACTCTAAAGTGTCGGTTTCGTAGCCGAGGTGGAGCCTGAACGTATAGCACTTGTCCTTCGCCTCGATGTAGGGCAAAAGGCGCGTCGCACGGCCTGTCGCTGCAATGATGAGCCCGCTTGCACGCAAATCGAGCGTTCCCGCATGGCCCACGCGTTTAGTACAAAAGACCCTTTTCAGTGGGAAAAGGGCCTTAAAAGATGTTTCACCTGCAATTTTGTCCAAGAGGACGAAGCCGGAAGAGGTCAATTAAAGTTCCCCTTTCTGCTTCAGTTCTGCAAGGATTTCTTCAATGTGCATGGCATGTTCGAGATTTTCGTCCAGAACGAACTTGAGTTCCGGAACCTTGAAAATCTTCAAGGACTTGCCCAAGACACCACGGATAAAACCGGCGGAATTGTTGAGTCCGACAAGCGTATCGCGCTTTTCTTTATCGGAACCCATCACCGAGACGAGGGCCTTTGCATAGCTCAGGTCTTCGGTAATGTCCACACGGGTAATGCTCGCGAGAGAACTCACACGCGGATCCTTCAAGCCCTTTTGAATAAGCTTTCCAATCTCTTCGCGGAATTGCTCGCCTAATCTATCAGTTCTTCTAGTCATTATTAGGTTTTAGGTTGTAGGTTATAGGTATGGGGTCGCGCTAAAGCGCTCTGGGCACGCTTCGCTTTGAGCTTATGAGCAAAAGCATGTCAATTTCATGCAATTAGCTCATACCTCAGAGGACCGAAGGTCCGTGCCCATAGCCCATAGCTACTTATCTTCCTTCGCGGCGGCGGCTTCTTCAGCGGCCTTCTTTGCCTTTTCTTCAGCTTCTTCGCGGGCAACGTCTTCCAACGTACGTGCAACCTTGACTTCCTTGAAGAAGATAAGGCTGTCGCCTTCCTTGATATCGTCGTAACCCTTGAGGCCGATACCGCATTCGAAGCCACGAGCGACAGACTTGACGTCGTCCTTCATGCGCTTGAGAGACTGGACCACGGTCGTACCGAGTTCCACACCATTGCGGTAAACGCGGACATGGCTCGTGCGGTCGACTTCGCCGTCGGTAACCATACAGCCAGCGATGAGACCGACCTTCGGGACCTTGAACACCTGGCGAATTTCGGCTTCGCCAACGAGTTCTTCGCGCATAATCGGCTTGAGGAGGCCTTCCACAGCGTTCTTGATATCTTCAATGCAGTCGTAAATCACGCGGTAGTTGCGGATTTCGATGCCTTCCTTCTGGGCCATTTCGCGGACAGCGAGAGACGGCATAAGGTGGAAGGAGATGATGATTGCCTGTGCAGTCGTTGCAAACAGGATATCGGATTCCGTAATCGTACCCACACCCTTGCGGATGATGTTGACGCGGACTTCCTTGTTGGTAAGCTTTTCGAGGGAAGCGGCCAAAGCTTCTGCAGAACCACCCACGTCGGCCTTGACGATGAGGTTGAGTTCGGAGAGCGTACCTTCCTTCTTGGCGTTGAAGGAGTTTTCGAGAGACACAGTCTTACGGGCGCGGAGATCGCGTTCACGAGCTGCCATACGGCGCTTGGAAGCAATTTCACGTGCGGTCTTTTCGTCTTCCACCACAACAAGTTCATCACCGGCCTGCGGAGTACCGTCAAAGCCGAGCACCTGGCACGGAGCAGAAGGCGGAACTTCCTTCAACTGGACACCACGTTCATTGAACATGGCACGGACACGACCTGCATAGATACCGCAAACAAACGGGTCACCCACATGGAGCGTACCGTTCTGCACGAGGATCGTAGCCATGGAACCCTTACCCACGTCGAGCTTGGATTCAACAACAGCACCACGGGCATGCGTATCCGGGTTGGCCTTAAGTTCAAGAATTTCAGCTTCGAGAGCGAGCGTTTCGAGGAGGACATCCATGCCCTGACCCGTACGTGCCGAAACTTCGATACAGCTGGTCTGACCGCCCCACTGTTCGACTTCAACACCACGTTCTGCGAGCTGGGCGCGAATCTTGTCCGGATTTGCGGTCGGAAGGTCCATCTTAGTAATGGCAACGACCATCGGAACGTTTTCGCGCTTTGCAAGTTCAATACATTCAACCGTCTGCGGCATCACCATGGAGTCGGCAGCCACGACGAGAACGATAACGTCGGTCACCTGGGAACCGCGAGCACGCATAGCACTGAACGCTTCGTGACCCGGGGTATCGAGGAAGGTAACCTTGCCCTGCTTGGTGGTGACTTCGTATGCACCGATGTGCTGCGTAATGCCACCCGATTCGCCAGAGACCACGTGAGTCTTACGAATCCAGTCGAGGAGAGAAGTCTTACCGTGGTCCACGTGGCCCATAACGGTAACCACCGGATGACGCGGCTGGAGATTTTCCTGAGATTCTTCCTCGATGCCGAGAGCTTCTTCTTCGTATTCTTCCATCAGCTGAGCTTCGTAACCGAATTCATCAGCCAAAATCTGGATCGTTTCGAAATCAAGGCGAGCGTTGATGGTCACCATCATGCCCATTTCCATGCACTTTGCGATAACACGTGCCGGCATCTGATCCATAAGGCCTGCGAGTTCGCCCACGGTAATGAAGTCCGAAGTCTTGAGGATCTTCTTTTCTTCACCCGTATTGTTTTCGGAGTGATCCTTGTGATAAACTTTCTTGACCGGGTTCTTGGAGAGCGAAGCCATCACGCGGGAGACGTTCTGACGGACGGCTTCCTGCTGCTGCTCCTTCTGCATTTCCTGACGGTCTTTAGTATTGCTGCGACGGTTCTTGTCATTGTTATGGCGACCATTCTGGCCCTTGCCATTGCCCTTGCCGTTCTGATTCTGGGCCATGACCTGATTGTTGCTGTTCGAAGCATTGAAAGCCTCTTGCATGGAACCGCTGGAGAACCCGCCGTTGCGACCTGTATAGCCGCGGCTGCTGCTGCTCGCATTACCGCCGTTCTGACGACGGTTGTTGTTATTGTTGCGGTTGTCATTGCCGCCATTGTTGTTGTTCGAAAGGCGACCAAACGTACCCGTGTAGCCCTGGCTGTTATTGCCGCCATTGCCACCGCGACCGTTCTGGCGGTGATTGCCACGAGCAGCCTGAGCCTGCTGGCGGGACTTTTCGATACGTGCAAGGATTGCAGCATCGGGCTTGAACACCTGAGCCTTCATCGGCGGCTGCTTGAGTTCCGTATTCGCGGTCATCATCGTCGGCTGCGGAGCAGCGGGCTTTGCATTTACCGCAGGGGCTGCAGGCTTCGGAGCCGGGGCTGCCGGTTTCGCGACCGGAGCCGGGGTGGCAGGCCTTGGTGCCGGAGCGGGGGCAGCCGGCTTTGCCGGGGCAACTTGAGCTGGGGCTTGTGCTGCCGGAGTCGCAGGAGCTGCGGCAGGTGCCGGCGTTGCGGGGGCAGCCGGCTTTACAACCTGTGCCGGAGCGGGTGCTGCGGGCTTTGGTGCAGGTGCGGCCTGTGCCGGAGCGGTTTGTGCCGATGCAACCGGTTTTACAATCGTCGCCGGATTAGGCTTCGGCGCAACCTTCGATTCCTGCTTTACAGGAGGCTTCGGAGATTCCTTGCGGGCTCCCGGACCCTTCTTGAGGCTCACCTTCAAGCCAAGCTTGTTTGTTGCAACCGGCGTTTCCTTCTTCTTTGCGGGAGCGGAAGCGGAAGAATCAGATTCGGAAGCTGTCGGCCTCTTCAGATTCTTGTTGCGGGCATCCTGCTTCTGTTTTTCGGCAGCGGCAGCCTCCTCGATTTTTTCAAAGTCTGCCATATCCAACTTGGACATATGGGTACGAACTGCAACGCCTGCATCGCGGAGCAGCTTCATCACCACATCAACCTTCAATCCATGAGCATCAGCCCAATCCTTAGGTTTCATTTGAGAATCATTCGTCATGAATAGCCTATTCAATTCCTTTTCTTATTCTTCCGTTAAACAATTGCCCTACGCAAATGTTCTTAAGCGTTTTCCTTCTTTTCAGAACGCTTCGATCTCATTCTTCTTTCATCCTCATAATTGCTCATGAGAATCTTGTTCTTGGATTCTTCATCCATCTGAGACCATTCCTGTTCTCCGTGAACATCGAGCTTGCGATCCACCAAGCGACCGGCAAGTTCCACATTCTGGCCGCCCTTGCCAATGGCCTGAGCGAGGTTTTCGTCATCGACGATAATCACGATACGGTCCGTATCCGGAACCGGGAACATCTTGAGGACAGTCGCCGGAGCCAAAGAACGTTGTACGAACACGTCGAAATTTTCGTCCCAATGAACGATGTCGATGCGTTCGTTGCCCAGTTCGCGAACAATCGTTTGTACGCGCGCACCCTTCATGCCGACGCAAGCGCCAACCGGGTCAATCTTTTCGTCGCGAGAATACACGGCAATCTTTGCACGGCGGTTCTTGGAGTCACGAGCCACAGACTTGATTTCAACAGTGCCTTCGTAAATTTCAGGAACTTCCTGACGGAGAAGCGCCCTGAGGAAGTCGGCGTTCGCTCTAGACAAAATAACTTGAGCGCCGCTCTTGGTCGATTCTTCGACGCGGGCAATCACGGCCTTCACAGAAGCGCCCTGAGCCAAGCGTTCGTGCGGAATCTGTTCGCGAGCCGGAAGTTCTGCTTCAATCTTATTGCCCAAATCCACGATAACATTACGTTGTTCCAAACGAAGCACCGTACCGTTGATAATCGTACCGATGCGGCTACGGTAGATGTCCATGATGCGCTGGCATTCGGCACTGCGGATGTGCTGGGTCAAAAGCTGCTTTGCAGTTTGTATTGCCTGACGACCGAAGGAGGAGGTCGGGAGTTCCATATAAAGGCTGTCGCCGGCCTGAGCGTCTTCGTTGAAGTCGCGGGCTTCTTCGACGAGCATGTAACCTTCATCCAATTCAGCCACTTCATCGGCAGTCATGTTCGGGTCGTAGTCCGGATAATCATCGACAACTTCGACGTTCAAGAACACATGGACTTCGTTTGTTTCCATGTCGATATCGACATTGATTTTCTTTTCGATGTGCAGATACTTGCGGGCCGCAGAAATAAGAGCCTTCTTGAGGGCATCCAAAATCACGGAATCATCGACACTCTTGTCTTCAACGACTTCCCTGAGTACGTCGAGCAAGTTCACTTTCGGTTCGTTCTTCATAAGTTGACCTTCCTATTAAATTTTCACTTCGACCTTGGCCGAAAGCACCTCGGACCTCGGTATGACGATTTCGCCGGCATTGCCCTTGAGCTTGAGCGTCAAATTTTCTTCGTCGGCATCTAAAAGTTCACCCGTCACGGTTTTACCCGTCGAACGGTTCACGCGGAGCAGTCGCCCTTTGTTGCGGTTAAAATCCGCCAAAGACTTGAGGGGGCGGTCCAATCCCGGAGACGAGACTTCGAGCGTATAGGCACCTTCAATCAACTCAGGATCCAGGTCCAACGCATCCGAGAGGAAATGACTCACGTTCGTGCAGTCATCAATAGAAACACCTTCGGGCTTGTCGATAAATATCCGCAACGTTTTGCGCTTGCCGGCACGGAACATATCGGCTTCCACAAGCGTAACGGAAGCGGACTTGCACGCCTCGGCAATGAGAGAATTCAGTTTTTCTTGGACGACCAAATAAACCTCTTATACTAAAATAGACGTTCGCTTACGGATGTTCTCCAGAAACCTTTTGGACCGAAATCCGGGGTTTCAACGGAAAAAATCCACGAACAGTCTAAAAACCGATACAAATAGAGAAATTTTTTTTGCCTTAGGCAACTGTAATTATAGGAAATAGGGGTAAAGAGCCGTTAAAAAGACTATCTTCGCCATTTTACACTAAAAATTTTGACTGAGAGCCATTTTAGGAGCAAAAAGTTTTTTTATCTGCAATAATCTTGCACAAAAAACATTTGCAGTCCAAAACAGCAATTAGTCGGAACACAAATTGGGATCAGGTCTTAAATTGATGGATGTTTCCAGTACAAAATTCGAAGAAGCCGTATGGCGCTCCGCATAGAACATATGGAACGGATACACTTCACCAACAGCAAGCCCCAGTGTATCAAGGCTCACACCACCAGAAGCCTTCGCATGCTGTCCGCCCAAATCAACAACAAGACGATTGTTGATGAAAATCCACACATCGTCGTCACCGGAAAATTCCAAATGCTGGCCAGGGCTATACAGGAACGTCGCCTGAATTTTCATCGTGAAACCATAATTGTGTTTTATATAACGATTACTAGTACTAAGACTATCAAAGAAGGGATTTTCAACAGT